>ERZ869909.121-NODE-121-length-118313-cov-9.409934_pt1 | contig 118313 bp, 92 predicted proteins | sample MGYA00520892_ERZ869909 | MGnify/ENA primary metagenome ERZ869909 (study PRJEB32215, sample SAMEA104723947) | bioreactor metagenome | biome: bioreactor; feature: anaerobic bioreactor; material: water | place: China | collected 2015-03-12 ... | reverse complement strand
AATGAAAATTTTTAATTACTCTTGAGTTTGTAATAAACTAAATATTAAACGATTAACTAGATTATATTCGAATGAAACTTTTTATTATTATCCTGGCCCTTATCCTGGGATTAATCGGTTTACTCTATGCCTGGCTGGGCGGTTTTCAAAAAATCCGTTTCTCTGTGCAGGAAGCCGGAGGCGAAACCCTGATTTATGAAACCCATATTGGCGACTACAAAAATGTTGGCAAGGTAATAGATCACATGTATTATGTCCTGCTGAATGAAGAGAAAGTGGAATGTTTCAGGGGATTTGGTATCTACTACGACAATCCGCAGAAGGTGGAAAAAAGCAAACTCCGCTCCGAAGTGGGCAACATCCTGGAAAACCCAACACCGGCATTGCTGGAGCAACTGGATGGCAAATTTACCATCAAAACCCTGGAAAGGCAGCAGTACCTTGTGGCAGAATTTCCTTACAAAAACCAGATGTCAATCTTCATGGGCATCATGCGGGTGTATCCTGCCATGAACCGATACATAAGTAAGCACCACCTCAACGAAGATGGCTTTGTGATGGAGATCTATGATGTACCGGGCAAAAAGATTATTTACAGGAAACAACTTTAGCAATACCCCTGTATTCTCTGCATCCTCGATTTCCATAATGCCTGAACAATTTCACTCCCCCTGCCGTTTGTAAGGGCAAAACCCCAAAACCTACCTCCATGGGCAAAACGGCAGGTATTTTCATGTTTACGATGTTGCTGGGCATTGCTTCTTCAGCGCAAACCCACAATGACTTTTACACCCGCAGCAAGCAGATCAACCAATCGGGCATGTACTTTCTGGGCGGATGGGCGGTAGCCAATATGGCCCTAGGCACCTACGGGTGGATGCGTTACGAAGGTCACACCCGCTACTTCCATCAGATGAATGCCGCCTGGAACCTGGTAAATGCAGGTATTGCTACCTGGGCCTTGTTCGACATGGGCCGGGAGGATGTTTCGGGGCTTTCTTCCCATGAGCTGCTGCGAAAGCATATCCGCACAGAAAATCTTTACCTGATCAATGCAGGGCTCGACCTGCTCTACATGGCCGGGGGTGCCTGGATGATACACGCCTCTTCCCGCTCAACAGAAAATGCCGACATGCTCAAAGGATACGGCCAGTCGGTGATCCTCCAGGGTACATTTCTTTTCCTTTTCGACCTTACAAAGTTCAGCATACAATACAGGCACCGGCAAGGCTTTCTCCAGCACACACAAATAGGACTTACCCCCACCGGACTCAGGCTGGCTTTTTCCTTGTAACGCTTCTTTGTACTTGCCACCCTGTGGCTGCAGACTATTGCACCAAGGCATCCTTCATCATCTCCTGATGATGGGTTGAAAGAAACCTATCCCCCCTTCATTCTTTTATCCACTGTTTACCCCTCTAACCACCTGTACGGATACGGACAAAACTCTTTGGCCAAATTTCTTCCACCTTTTCCAAAACACTGTATTTGTAGCACTTAACAAATATGGCCTGATATTGGAATACGAAAACACATACCCGATTCTCAAAAAACAATTCATTAGAAAATAATTTGATTAATTCATTGGTCTAATGGAACTTGCATGCTATTTTTGACTGCATCGAGCTTCGGTTCATTGTTTTTTGTGAGCCGCAGTGCTCATGCAAGTTTCATATAACTACTTTTGAAAAACAAACTCCAATCCATCGCAATGCTCAGGAAATACTTTATCATTGGACTGCGCAACATTCTTAAACAGCGTTTCTACAACATACTCAATGTTGTGGGGCTGGGTGTAGGGTTGGCGTTGGTTATTTTCATTGCACTTTTCCTGCACCATCAGCACAGATATGACCGCTGGTATGCCGACTACCAAAGAATCTACCGCGTAGAGTTCGGGGAATGGGCCATTACAGGCCCGGCCTTCAAACGTGTGGTTGAGCAATCCAGCAGCGGCATTGAGCAGGTGCTCATGCTCAACAACAACCAACTGCGAAACACCCCTGTGCGTATAGGCAATGAGATGATGCGCATCCATCACCTGGTGGCAGCCGATCCGGAGATATTTGATTTCTTCGACCCGACCTTTATCCATGGGGATGCCCAAACGGCCCTTGACGACATTGGCAACATCGTACTTACCCGCAGCGAAGCCCTTCGCTTATTTGGCAAAGAAAACCCCATAGGGGAAGTACTGAGCCCCAACGACAGTTACAACCTGATGGTTTCAGGTGTAATAGAAGACATCACCCATTTCCACGTGGAGGTTGACGCCCTGGTATCCTTTATGTTGTTTGGGAGATTTTTTGGCAACGATTATTTTGAACGCCCCGGCAACTGGAACCACTTCCTTTTTGTAAAACTTCATCCGGAATCTGACCCCGCAATGGTTCGCAATCAGATTGAAGAAAGTACCGATGCGTTTATCCTTGAAACTTCCGGCATTGATTTCGACAAAGCCATAAAACTGCGTCCGGTAAAAGACATTTTTTATACCAGCGAAGACCTGATAGAAAGCAGGGTAATGCGTGGCAACAAGACCCTGAGCATCGCTTTTATGATTATTGCAGGTTTTATTTTGCTGATCGCTGTGGTAAACTTCATCAATCTCTCCACTGCCCATTCTACCTCAAGAGCCCGTGAGATGGGAATCCGCAAATTGCTCGGAAGCACCCGCAGCAGCCTGATGATACAGTTCTGGGTTGAGTCTGTCCTCATTACCGCTGCCGGAATGCTCATTGCCGTGGCACTGGTAGAAATCTTCATGCCATCATTCAACACATTGGCCGAAATAGACATCAATCTGAGGGAATATTCTGTGGGCAGCCTCATGGCAGGGTTTACGGCATCTGCTCTGGTACTGGGCTTTCTCAATGGGCTCTACCCGGCTTTTTACATGAGTGGATTTGAGCCCGCACGGGTGCTCAAGGGCGAGCTCACCAAGAGCAAAGGGGCTGCTTTGCTGCGAAAAACCCTTATGGTTTTCCAGTTTGCTACTGCAATCGGTCTGATTGCCGGCACTCTGATCATCTACCAGCAAATACATTACATGAAAACCAAAGACCTGCACTTCGACCCGCAAAACATTGTATATTTCAGGGCCAACCAACCTGTATTGCAGCGATGGGAGGAGTTTAAAAATGAACTTCGAAGCTCGCCAGGCATCAGTGAAGTAGCCCTTACCAATGCCCTGCCCGGAAACGTAGGATGGCAGGAAAGCGTATACCTTGAAGGGCAATTGCGCCAGTTCTATTACTGGCCGGCCACACCTGAATTCTTTTCCATGCTGGGAGCCGAGCTGCTGGCGGGCAGGTGGCCCGATCGCAACCTGGCTACTGACCAGAGGGAAAACATGGTAGTAAACCGGCAATGGCTCCAGCTCATGGGATTGGAACAGGATTATGAAAACATTATTGGCCAGAGCATCCCATGGGGCGATGGCAAAATCAATATCATTGGGATCGTAAGCGACTTTCACTTCAACTCGCTGCATCAGATCATTGCTCCCATGGCATTTGTTTGGCATGAAGAACGCTGCCAGATGGTGAGCATAAAACTGCATCCCCACAACATGAGTGAAACCCTGGAGCACATCAATCGCACCTGGACACAATTTTATCCCCATGAGCCCCTTTACTGGTCTTTTCTCAATGATACCCTTATGGCACTCTATGCCAAAGAAGAGCGCACCAGCACCATGCTCACCTTCTTTTCTCTCTTCGCCATTCTAATTGCCTGCCTGGGGTTGTTTGGGCTCTCCTCTTTTCTTATCGAAAAACGCAGCAAAGAGATTGCCCTGCGCAAAGTGCTGGGGTCTCCACTGCTAAACCTTCATATGCTTCTGCAGAGAGAGTTTGTTTTGCTCATTGCCGTTGCTTCTCTCATTGCCATTCCTATGGGGTGGTACTTTATGAGCAACTGGCTGAATGAGTTCCCCTATCGTATCCAAACAGGGGCTACTCCCTTTATTGTTGCAGTCCTGATAACTCTGCTTATTGCCATTGGCACCGTTTCGTGGCATGCCTTCAGGGTATCAGGCAAAAACCCATCAGATTTTTTGAGGGCAGAGTAAGCTCCTTGCGAAACACAACCAAACAACCTATTAATACAAAAACTGGATACAATTCACACCTTTCCATTGCACACTTAACCCATTAACAATCCCCTCCAAATGAAACGAAAAATGATCTCCATCTTTTTGCATGCAGCAGCCCTTCTTTTTTTAGCCATCCTGATTGTCTTTTTAATCCTTTGGGCGAAAAGCCCGGGAGTTTCTAAACCTATAACAGATTCTGAAGGAAATCCGATAAAAGAAAGCATTTCAACCATCGAAACAATCCGGCTCGGTGGTCAGGAACAGTATATTATTATCCGTGGAGTGGATGCGTCCAAACCTGTCATGCTGTTTTTGCACGGGGGCCCCGGAAGCCCGGAGGTTGCCTTTATGAATCATTACAACCGTGAAATTGAAAACGATTACGTGATGGTTTACTGGGAACAAAGAGGAGCGGGCAAGTCCTGGTCCAAAACCATCCCGACAGAGAGCATGAATCTTGCTCAGATGATTTCCGATACACGCGAACTCAGCGAATATCTTGCCCATCGGTTCGATCGGGAGAAAATCTTTCTAATGGGTCATTCATGGGGCTCACTGCTGGGCATACTTACAGCCCATAAACACCCTGAGCTCTACCATGCATATTTTGGAATCGGGCAGGTTGCCGACCAGCTTGAAGGAGAGAGAGTATCCTTCGAATGGGCCAAAGCCAGAGCTGAGGAGCGGAATGACTCCCGGGCCATCAGGAAATTGAACGCCCTAAAATTCCCCGAAAAGGAGTCAACCGCAAAGGAATGGATACGTTTTTTAATGAAAGAAAGACAATATGTGAACCGTTATGGAGGCGGCACCATCAGAGAGGTAACCGGGATGTGGCCACTGGTAAAGATTGTGTTGAACTCAGAAATCTATACCTTGCGCGAAAAACTGAACTTCATGAAATCCAGCATGTTCTCCCTGGAGCACTTGTGGCTTGATGTAATACACACCAACCTGTTCAATGCAATTGACAGTATGAGCATACCGGTATACATTTTTCATGGAATTCATGATTACACAACCCCCTACCCCGTAGCCAAAGACTTTTACAATCAACTTGCAGCCCCGCAAAAAGAATTCTATTCGTTCGGAAATTCGGCACACAGCCCGGTAATGGAAGAACCTGAAAAATTTAATTCAATACTGAGAAGCCTGACACAGAAGTTTTAATCGATTAAGATCAGCTTAAGGACCTTTTAACTGAAAAACACAAAACCCATATGCTTACCCAACTCAAGAAAAGCCTCCTGACCCATGCCGACCAAAAGAAAAAGGCCGGCGAACTGGCTCGTTTTTTCCAGGCCTTCCCCGGCGGTTACGGTGAAGGCGACACCTTCCTGGGGATTAAAGTTCCGGACCAACGGGCCGTGGCAAAGCAATTCTTCAAACAAATAAGTCTTGACGAAATTGCCGTTCTGCTCAGTGAAAACATTCATGAACACAGGCTAACAGCTGTTTTTATGCTGGTGCTGAAGTATGAAAAGGCCAAAACCACAGATGAGAAAAAAGCCGTGGTGGATTGCTACCTGAAAAACATAAAAGGGGTAAACAACTGGGATATCGTTGATTCATCGTGTTACAAAATTCTTGGCCCATGGCTGATAGACAAAGACAAAAGCCTGTTGTATGATTTTGCTCATTCGCAGGATTTATGGTTGCAACGCATCGCCATCATTACTACCATGCACTTTATCTCCAAACGGCAATACGATGACGCACTTCGCCTGGGCGAGATCCTGCTCCATCACCCCCACGATCTTATTCACAAAGCGGTAGGCTGGATGCTGCGCGAAATTGGCAACCGCAGCTACCCCACAGAATACCAGTTCCTGGCAAAGCACTACCACACCATGCCCCGCACCATGCTTCGCTATGCCATTGAAAAATTTGACGAGGAAACAAGACAGAATTTCCTGAAGGGGAGGATTTAAAATAAGGTTCATCCACTTTCCGTTATCTTTTGGCGGGGGTTTTCGGGGGTTCTCTCCTGCCGATCCCCCTCTCCGGCATTCCCATCCAACATCAATTGCTTTTTTAAATAAATATCCATAGGTCCTTGTCACAAAACCTCACACTCATACGACTATTACATAAAAGCACTTGTCATTGGAAACTTTCGAACAGTTCTACAAACAGCATTACCTGAGCCTGCATCGCCTTGCACAAAAAATGTTGTGCCACGATACAGCCCATGATATCGTTCAGGATGTTTTCGTGGATTATTTCGAAAAATCGAAGAAAGGCATTAAGGTTGATTTCCCCAAAAGCTATCTGTACCGCAGCACCCTCAATAAATGCATAGACCAGCAAAGAAAGAACAGCAAGTTTGCCGGCGACCAGATACCCGAAAAGGTTAACAACAGCCTGCTGGAGTATGAGAAGCGGGAGACCAGACAATGCATCAGCCAATGTATGGCCACCCTGGGCGACAAGGACAGAGAGCTTACCCTGCTTTACAGCGAGGGGCTTTCCTACAAAGAGATCTCCCAGATAACCGGAATCCCTTTTACCTCCATAGGCAAAACCCTGTCGCGTGCCCTTAAAAAACTGGAAAAAGAACTAAAAGTCAAAGGCTATGAATTGCTTTAGAGAAGAAGATATCCAGCTGTATCTCGACAACGAATGCGATGAGCAACTCCAGTCCGCCATCCAGGAGCATCTGCAGGATTGCTCCATCTGCCGCGAGGCCCTTGCACAGCAACGCCAGCGGGCCCACGAACTGGTGCAGTCGCTCAACTTACTGGTTACCCATCAGCCTGAGATACCTCCACTCCCCGTGAAAGTACAGACCCCCAACAGCAGCCTGATACACTACATCTGGCCCCTTGCCGTTGCAGCAAGTTTACTGCTGTTTGTATTTCTCGGGCCCTTTGATTCATCCGATATAAATCCCACCAACGACAGTCATCTTTTGTATGTATCGTCGGGAGAAATCGATGCCAACAAGCCCATCACCGACCAACCTCTGATCATGACAGTAGTTGCTCCTGATGGCAGTACATCGCAGGTTGTATTCAATTAACCCTTAAACCACATTACCCCCATGAAAAAACTTAAAACCGCAATCCTGCTGGCCCTGCTATTCCCTTTGGGCATCAGTGCCCAAACCCCGGCTTCTCTCTACCAGTCAGCAAAAATCCGACTGGTAGCCGACCCCACCTTTGGCCAGAACGTAAACTGGAACAGAGTATTTGCCTCCTACCACGACACTCTCTACGGCAGATGGAGAGGCGATGAAAAATCCCTTATGGTATTGCCCGATGGTTCTGTTGTGGTGAGCCACACCTACAAAGACTTTTACACTCACTTTGATGCCAGAGGCCGGTTTGTGGAAGAGTTTGCCGTGAAACGACCCGGGGGTGGCAACTTCCGGAGCCTGCGCCATATTCAGGGAGTACTGAAAAACAACATCTTGTTCTCGGGGCTCGACAATATGGGCAACATGCTGTGCTTCGACATCAGGGGCAACCTCATCAAAACCCTTAAAATGGACTACATGGCCCGGCAGATTATAGCACTGCCCAATAACCAACTGGCTTTGGTGGGTTGGGTATTGTGGAGCGACCGGGTCAGGGAGTTTGTGGCCATCATTGATTACGAAACCAATGAAGAGAAGATTATCTGGGATCATTTTAACCCTCGCACCTTCGGCTCGGGCACACACCAATTCAACTACAGCTACAACTTCAGCAGCGGGGGGATGTTCAGTATCACCACCATGCCCTTCAGCAAATCCCTGAGCATGAGCCATCCTCCGCAGATTGCCACCGTAGGGCAATATCTGATTGTGGCTATACCTCCTACCGGCGAGATACGCAGGTACGACCTCAATGGCCGGTTCATTGACTCACAAACCATTGACTGGGCCAAGGGTTTTATCTCTGTGGAAGAACAACGTGTGATCCAGCAGAAAGCCATTACCCGTTGGCGCAACCTGCGCAATCCCTCATTTGCATCGTGGGCCAGCCCGGCAGAAAACATAGCAGCCCGCGATCACTTTGTCAGAGAAATGGAGAAAGACCTCAACAACATCACCAGCCCCATCCCCATGCCCTATTTTGCCCACATGATAAAAGACTCTGACGACAACCTGCTGTTTTTTGAATTCCCCAAAGAAGAAGGAGGCAACGTTTTCAATGTATGGGTTTACAAGGAAAGAGGTGGATTTGTGGCGCGCAGCAGCTTTTCTGCCGAAGGCTACCACCTGGAGATCAAGCCCTCTAAGATGGTATTCCACAATGGCTTTATTTATGCGCTGGTTACCCAAAAAGATGCACAGGGCATACCCCTGAGGCTTGTAAGGTTTAAATTAGAGCCTGCAACATAATGGCAAAAAAAGGGCTAAACATATCCGGTTTTCCGCTCCTGGCATAGCCACTCGGGCGGATGGATTTGCAGGCTTGTTCATCATACATAGATAAAAAAATTCACGTGTAGCCATCAAATACCCAAGAGATCAAATCACCTAAAGGTTAAGTCCCTTGGTTTTTGGTGAGGCTGGATGCGATGTATAGTGTTATAGTACGTGACTAACTGCCTACACGAATGTAAGTCCAATTTTCTTGTTTAGCCCTTTTTCGAAAATTCTAATTAAAGTTGATAGCTGAATATTCCCACGGGCATTCTCAATTCTAGAGATATAACTCTTTTTTGTTCCTGCTTTTTCTGCCAATTGTTCCTGGGTTAGCTGTGCTTCTTTCCGTGCTTCCTTGAGCATTTCGCTCACTATAAAAAGGGTCACATTCTCCTCGTATTCATTTCGGCTATCAGTACCAATTGCACCATGTTCCTTATCTATCAACTCGTCAAATGTCTTGATTCCTTTATAGTCTGTCATAGCTTTTTATTTTTAGATTCGAAATATTTTTGTTTCAAACGCATTGCTTTTTCGATTTCCTTTTTTGGAGTTTTCTGTGTTTTTTTCTGAAATCCGTTGAATAAAACAATAATTTTCTCTTTATCAAAACAACAAAAAACCCTGTATATATTGGATTCAAATTCAATTCTTACTTCATAAAGTCCTTCGTATCCTGTCATTGGTGATAAGAATTTTTACCGGAACTTTTTCTACCTGTCTGATCAGCTCGAATACATACTTGATTATTAATTTTACCTTGTCTTGAAGAGGTACATAAAAATCAAGGAAATGGTCTTCCTAAAAAATCATTTTTCTCGCCATTCCATAAAGTTATCTTAAAGGATAACCAAAAACAACTTTTTTTCAAAATCTGCTTCGGAGTTGCAAAGTTTTTGGAGACTACTACTCGTTTGTTAATCGAACTTTCATGATTACTGCGACTGACAAAAGTCAATCAATCATAGTTACATTTATTCATTTACTACATGCATATTTTCTGGCAAAGGCAAGAAGTATCCACAATGTATTTTTCCTCTAATCCGAATCTGTCTAAACGGGCAGCCCTGATTCAACGATAGTCGTGGAAACCATCAAACTGGAAGCAGAACTGGCGTAAAAGGCATTCAAAATAATTCACATCACAAAAGCTGTTATTCCATACTCTCATTTTCCTTGTAAGAAGAGTACTTTTCGCTGGCCCGTGTAACTTTTCACCAACCTCAGCGTCAAACTCTCATTCACAAACCACAAAAAACCACATGCGAAAACTATTTAAGAAAACCACTACTGCCTTTGGTCGCCTCTGGCAGAAGGCAAAGGAGAATATTTTCCCGGGCCAGAAAGCCCGCAGAGGAGCAACGGCCGGCATATTCATCACCTTTGCGCTGATCCTTGTGACATCAGCCTTTTTGTTTCATCCCTACCTGGGCTGGGGACCAGTAATTGTAATAAGTATTGCACTTTCGGGACTGTTTTTTTTACTTTCCCTGCTCACAGTATCCCTGCTGCGCCTGCTGGCCCGCATTCCTTACTGGCTGCTGGTGGCACTGCTCTCCGGACTTCCTGTAACCATGATGTTTCTGTCGCCCAATCCAAAGAGCGGTTTTATTCTGTTTACCCACATCGCACTGCTTGCCTCTCTCACCGGCGGTGCTCTCTGGCTGATCCGGCCACGTTGGGCCCGTGCCGACAAGTTGCGCAAAACCCTTATTACCCTGTGCCTGGCCCTGGGTTTGTCGGGCTTGGCAGGCAGTCTGGTATGGTTGCTGCTACCTGGCAACCCGGTTGAGATGCCTCCCATTGCCGCCATGCAGACAGAAAAACTTCCCGACACCCTTGCTTTGCCCAACCCCGCATTACCGGGCACTTATCCGGTGGCATTCCTGAGCTATGGCTCCGGAGAAGACAAACACCGGCCAGAATATGCTCATGAAGCAACATGGGTTACTCAAAGTGTGGATGGCTCCACCTTCCTGGACTCCTGGAACGGCTTCAGCGGAAAACTACGTACCCGCTATTTCGGATTTGATGCCAAAACGCTTCCCCTGAATGCCCGTGTGTGGTATCCTGAAGGTGCAGGCCCGTTCCCACTGGTGCTGATTGTGCATGGCAACCACCTGGCGCAGGATTTTTCCGATCCCGGTTACGCCTACCTGGGCGAATTGCTCGCCTCCAGGGGATACATCCTGGCTTCGGTGGATCAGAATTTCCTCAACGGCTCCTTTACCAACCTACCCAAAGGGCTCAGCAATGAGAATGACGCACGGGGCTGGCTGCTGCTGAAACACCTGCAACTGTGGAAACAATGGAATGAGGAGGAAGGACACCCGTTCAATGGCAAGATCGACATGAACAATATTGGCCTTATCGGTCATTCGCGCGGCGGAGAGGCCGCTGCCCATGCAGCATTCTTCAACACCCTGCCCTACTATCCCGACAATGCCAATGAGGAGTTCGACTTCCATTTCAATATCAAAGCGGTAATTGCCATTGCCCCCAGCGACGGGCAATACCAGCCTGCCCGCACACGCACTCCACTGCAGGATGTCAATTACTTTGTACTGCAGGGCTCACACGATGCCGACGTAAGTTCTTTCATGGGCATGCGGCAGTTTCATCGCACCACCTTCAGTGAAGATTTCCAGGGATTCAAAGCAGGCTTATACATCTGGGCTGCCAACCACGGCCAGTTCAACAGCGTATGGGGCAACAAGGATGGAAGCAGCCCGGGCATCAACCTGTTCAACCTGGGGCAATTGCTGTCCTTACAGGACCAGCAAACCATTGCCAGGGTCTACATCAGTGCCTTCCTCGAAACCACCCTCAAGGACCAGAAGCAATACCAGCCTTTGTTTATGGACCATCGCTATGGCCGGCACTGGCTACCCGAAACTGTTTATCTGAACCAGTACGAACAGGCCGGCACCCGCATGATAGCCCATTTCCAGGAAGACATCAACCTGGGCACAGCAAGCCTGCCTGGCAGCACCATTCAATCTGCCGACCTGAGTGTATGGAAAGAGCAGACCCTGCCCTTGCAATGGGGAGATTACGACTCACGAATGGTGATACTGGGATGGAACACTACCCAAAGCGATACCCTGCAGCCGTGCTACCAGATCAGCTGGCCCGCAGGTGCCCTTGCAACCCACAGCAGATCGGTTCTCGTCTTTTCCATGGCTGATACCGGCGACAAGGCCGATCCTCCTGGCAAAAGGAGCACCGGTGATGAAAATGATACAGAAGAACAGAACTATGTTGAGAAGGAAGCGGACCAGGAAACCGGGGAGAGTGAAGGGCCGGAAGAAAAAGACAAGGAACCAGAGTTCATAGATTTCACCATTCGTCTTACCGACGTGGCAGGCAATCTTCTGGAATTCCCTCTGAGTGATTGCTCACCTCTGCAGCCCAGGCTTCGCAGGCAGCTCACCAAACTGAAATTTATGCAATCTGCAGCAGAATCGGAAAACATCCTGCAGTTCTTCTATTTCCCTCTTGAAGCATTCGGCGCAACACACCCCGGTTTTGATTTCCAGCAGATCGTGAGCATCTCTTTTGTATTCGACCGCACCCCCAACGGAGTGGTAGCCATCAACAACATTGGTTTTCAGTGATCATACCAACCCCAGGATCCTGAGGGCTGCCAGCCCGTCTTTCAATGCCCATGCCCGGGTGAAGTTCTCCTTTACCAGCAGGTATTTGAGGGCTTCGAAATTCTTGAAGCCGTTTTCGCAGACCAGCACCAGTTTTTTATCCTGGTCCACAGCGGAAACGGCTTCAGGCAATTGGTACAAAGGGATGGTTTTCCATTGCAGTTCGCCTATCGAAAGCCATTCGGTATCATCAGAAAAAGCCAGTACGTGCGGAGAATGATCTTTGAGAAACGGAAAAAAATCGTGAGGCTGAAGGGTGTATTGCCGCAGCAGGAAATCGGGGCAAGTGTATTCGTATTCGGTGAGTTCTTTAATGTGGAGGTTGGGAAGATGCACTTGTATGGGAAGTTCCATGAATGAACCATCCATTCCTTCAAAATGCAGCAACCTGCCTGCCAGCACATCACCCCTGCCCAAAATGATTTTGATGGCTTCCAGTGCCTGTAAATTGCCAATGATGCCGGGCACCATACCCATCACCCCTGCATTGGCACAGGTGGGAATGGTAAGCGGATCGGGTGGATCGGGAATCAGGCAACGATAGGTGGGGCCACCCTGGTAGTTATAGACCGAAAGCTGCCCCGAGAAACCCAAGGCAGCACCGATGATGCAAGGCTTACCCAGCATCACACAGGCATCGTTTACAAGGAATTTGGTTGGGAAATTATCAGAACATTCCACCACCAGGTCGTATTGCGATATCAGCTGCAGGGCATTCTCTTTGTGCAGGCGCAGAAAATGAACTTTTATTTCCACATCGGGATTGACCCGTCGCAATCTCTCTGCTGCCGCCACTGCCTTGGGATGCCCCACATCATCCATGGCATACAGTACCTGCCGGTGCAGATTGCTCAGCTCCACCTCATCGTTATCCAAAACGCCAATGGTGCCAATTCCTGCCGGCACAAGGTAAAGCAATACAGCGGCCCCCAGGGCACCGGCACCTACCACAAGGACCCTGGCTTTACGAATTTTATCCTGACCCTCAGCACCTACCTCGGGTAGAATGAGCTGACGATGGTATCGCGACACATGAGGAGAATCGGCCATATATGATGTTTTTACTACACAAAAATATCATTTTCCGGCGGAGAATATTCTCTTTCGGCAAACTTCAAAAAAGCATCTCCTCCTGAACAAAGAGCCCCTTTGAGCAGTTATGTGAAGAGTAAACAGCAAATCAGCGGGCAAAAAAGCCCTTCCGAAAATTATATACAATTCATTCACAAACCAAAAAAGAACAAAATCATGAGTAAACATTATGCAAGTGCACAGTGGGAAGGCAACCTGGTAAAGGGAAGCGGAAAATACAAACTAAAGACCAGTGGCCATGAAGGCGGAGTTAAATTCACTACCCGTTTTGAAGATGACCGCAGTGCATCGAGCCCCGAAGAGCTTATCGGTGCAGCCCATGCCAGCTGCTTCTCCATGGCTTTCTCCCACGCCCTCGACCAGGCAGGCTTCACTCCTGAAAAAGTAGAAACTGAAGCAGAGGTAACCCTGGCCAAAGCCGAGGGAGGCTTCGCCATCAGCCAGATCCTGCTCAAAACCAAAGGTAAAGTAGGAGGTATTGACAAAGCAAAATTCCTCGAGATTGCTGAAGCTGCCAAAACCGGCTGCCCCGTTTCCAAAGCACTTGCCGGCACTACCATCAAACTGGAAGCAGAGTTGGTATAACACATCGTTTTCCTGTTTCTGACGGCACATGAGCAATGGGTTGCTCATGTGCCGTTTTTTTTGTAACTTAATGCTGTTAAAAGCCCTCAGGTTTGCAACCTCCTGAGATATATAAAAACAAAAAGTTAGAGAAAAAAGGACAACAAAACCAAGCGAAACAATGTTATATTAGGAAAACCACCCATTAAACCCTGATACTTAATCGCAAATCAAGGAAGGTAGCAGAAAAACGGACACACCCCGCAAGAATAGGCTTCGAGACGAGAAATAACGAATCTCTCATTTGCCAATGAAGAAGTTTCTTTCCATAACAATTATCATTTTCCTGCTCCTGGGAGCCATGAGACCCGGTATTGCCACACACTTCTGCAAAGGAGAGCTGGCACAGGCAAAAGTAGTATATGGATATGGAGAAGCAAGCTGCGGCAAGGGTTGTAGCATTCCTGCCGAAGACTCCGACCCGCAGAAAACAAATTATCAAAAACCCCTCTGCTGCAAGGATTATTTCTTCACCCTCGCGGTAGATGATTATCAGTTCGTTTCACAAAATATAATTACTACTGCTTCCTGTAATATTCCCCGGGAAAAAACCCCCGTTTTTGATCCTCATCATTTAACAGCAAATATTGCTTTTACCAGTATTCCTCCTCCTCATATTACGGAAGTACAACTTCCCATCATTCAGGTATTTATAATTTGATTGCATAAAAGTGAATTCCGGATACACCTGCACCCAATTGCAGGCAGATTTCCTGTTTGCTGAACTTTACAATCACAAATACCCGAAAAATGCACCTATACATCAAAAATATGGTATGCCAGCGCTGCATAATGGCAGTGAGGGCTGAAGCCGAAAAACTGGGCATCACCCCTATTGACATTCAGCTGGGGGAGATGACAATTCACCAACCTTCTGTAAAGCCCGACACCCTGGACACGCTAAAAAACTCCCTGCACAAGCTGGGATTTGAAATTATTGATGACAAAAGAAGCCGGCTTGTGGAAAGGGTAAAAACTATCGTAATCGAAAGAATTCATCATACTGCTGATGGTGAAGCACGCAACAACTGGTCAGACTTGATTGCCACCGATCTGCATTATGAGTACAATTACATCAGCAACCTGTTTTCTTCTGTGGAAGGCATTACTATTGAGCAGTTTATTATTCGCCAGAAAATCGAAAAGGTGAAAGAACTACTTTTTTATGACGAACTCACCCTCTCGGAAATAGCCTATCGTATGGGGTACAGTAGCGGAGCCTATCTCTCCAATCAGTTTAAGAAAGTTATGGGAATGACACCGGGGCTTTTTCGAAAACTCCACAATAAAAAACGAAATGCCTTAGACCAACTGTAAATTTTACAATCTATTCCCGCTAAAGTGTAAAAGAAAAGCACCTGCTGGGATGTAATTTTACCTTTTAATTAATTCATTATCAAACCTAAATTTTATCATTATGAAAACCCTTTTGTTATTAGCAACATTTCTGGTCCCTCTGCTGGGATACAGCCATCATCACAAAACAGAGTTCAAGGTTTTCGGTGCCTGTGGCATGTGCGAAACCCGCATTGAAAATGCCGCCAGGAGTGTAGCCGGCGTTACCTCTGCCGACTGGAACCGGCAAACCAAAATGCTCACCCTTGAATACGATGCCGACAAGGTAAACCTGGATGATGTGCACAATAAAATTGCGGAAGTGGGTCACGACACCGATAAAGTACGTGCCAAGGATGAAGTTTACAAAGCACTTCCCGCCTGCTGCCATTACGAACGTGCCGAAAGTGACAAAACCGGGCAGGCTGTAAGAAGCGGTTGTAGCTGCTGCACACGATAATTTTCTGAAACCGCAGGGTGCGCAAAGGCAGGCGCAAAGAACGCGAATGCCTTTGCATCCTTTGCCCTTTCATTGCGTCTTTGAGTGAAATCATTGTCTTAAAAAACACTTTCAAATCTTCTCATTCCATGAACCTCACCTACACCATCACCGGTATGACCTGCGGAGGCTGCGCCGCCAAAGTGAAAAGCGCCTTCCTTAAACACCCCGATGTGCTTGCCGCCGAAGTAAGCCATCAGGAAGGCACGGCAAAGGTGCAGGCAGATTCAAAACCCGACCGCACCAACCTGGACAAGCTTCTTGCAGATGCCGGAGATTATCATATAACCGAAGTTGCTGAAACCAGCACTATAAAAGCAGACACTCACTCCCACACCTCAGCTATCGCCGATCAGGAGAATTTATCCATCTGGGAAACCTATAAGCCCCTTGTGCTCATTTTTCTGTTCGTATCGGGGGTGGCAGCCATAGCCGCATTTGAGGCACAAGCCTTTTCCTGGCAACATTGGATGCGTTATTTCATGGCAGGATTTTTCATCGTTTTCTCGTTCTTTAAGTTTCTCGACCTGAAAGGTTTTGCCCGCTCCTATGCCATGTACGACCTGCTGGCAAAGCAATGGAAGGGCTACGGTTATGTTTATCCTTTCCTGGAACTGGGTTTGGGTGTTCTTTATCTCACCGCCATTAACCTGCCTGCCACACACGTGGCCACCATCGTTATCATGGGTTTCAGCAGTATTGGTGTTATCAGGAACATGCTTTCGCCCAACCAGGTGCAATGCGCCTGCCTGGGTACCATATTCAAACTCCCCTTGGGCAATGTGACCCTGGTGGAAGACCTATTGATGGTGGCCATGGCGGGGGTGATGCTGATGATTTAACGATATTGTTTGAGTTGCCCTTTCAGGGCGCCCTGCGGAATGGCTTGCTAATAAACCCAGGGCGTTGCCACTGGGCTGAAATAAGTTGGGCTTTCAGTCCGCATTTCGAATCAACCAGGATAAAAACAGACCAAATTGCAATTGAGAACTAAATACAAAATTGCAATAAATTAAAGTTCTAATTCACGTCTACCGCCCCGGAGGAGCAACTCAATTCAGCCCAACGGCAACGCCTTGGGTAAAAAACAGCAAATATCATCATGCGCCCTCTCGCTAGAATCGAGACACAGTGAAAAGGCAACTGAATATTAAGATTTAAATGATTCAAAATAACCATTGAACCGAAAAACGCCCCGAAGGGGCAACTTATTTCAGCCCAACGGCAACGCCTTGGTTAAAAAACAGCAAATATCATCATGCGCCCTGAAAGGGCAACTCAAATATTCCCAAAAAACATCTCTATTATGGCGCAATCTCTTTCAAAACTGAATGTCCATATTATCTATCACATCAAAAGCAAATCACCTGCTATTAAATCCGATGTAAAAGAAAAACTATATGCATATATGGGTGCCATAATTAAAGACAATGATTCTATTCCCATAATTATCAATGGGGCAAATGATCATGTTCACATATTATGTGTGATGTCAAAGAATATTGCACTCGCAAAACTTGTGGAAGAAACAAAAAGACACAGTAGCAGATGGATAAAAACTCAAGATATTTATTATAAAAACTTTGCATGGCAAGGTGGTTATGCAGGTTTTTCAGTAAGCCCATCATTGCACCAAAAAACAGTTGATTATATTCAAAAACAGGAAGAACATCATAAAAAAGTGACATTTAAAGAAGAATTGATAATGTTTCTGAAAGAATACGGTGTGGATTATAACGAAAAGTATCTTTGGTCGGATTAACATTAGTTGAGCTGCCCTTTCAGGGCGCCCTGTGGTTTGGTTTGCTAAAAAACCCAGGGCGTTGCCACTGGGCTGAATTAAGTTGGGCTTTCAGCCCGCCCATTGACAAACCGAAGCACCATGAATAACGAATAATATTAAAAACAGAACGAGCAAATACAATACGCCATAAACAATGGAGAATAAGCCAAATTTACCGTTTACGCCCCGAAGGGGCATCTCAATTCAGCCCAACGGCAACGCCTTGGGCAAACGAAAGCAAACCTAATCAAACGCCCTCTCGCTAAAATCGAGACGCGGTAAAAGGGCAACTAAACATTAAGATTAAATTGATACAAAAAAAACATTGTACCGAAAACGCCCCGAAAGGGCAATTCATTTCAGCCCAACGCCAACGCCTTGGGTAACTGAATAACAACCATTATTTGCGCCCTCTCGCTAGAATCGAAACACGGTGAAAGGGCAGCTAAAACATTTATAACAATGCTCAACAAACTCATACGTTTTTTCCTTGAAAACCGACTGGTGGCATGGTTGCTCATGATATTCCTCATTGGATGGGGGATATCCGTGGCGCCCTTCAACTGGAAGATTGACATCCTTCCCCGCGACCCGGTACCCGTGGATGCCATACCCGATATTGGCGAAAACCAGCAGATCATCTTTACCGAATGGATGGGCCGCTCGCCCCAGGACATCGAAGACCAGATAACCTACCCCCTGACTTCTGCCCTGCTGGGCATCCCCGGGGTTACGAGTATCCGGAGCACTTCCATGTTCGGGTTTTCCAGCATCTACATCATTTTCGATGAAAAGATAGAATACTACTGGAGCCGCTCTCGTATCCTGGAAAAGCTCAACTCTCTGCCACCTGGACTACTGCCTGCCGATGTGATCCCCCAGCTTGGTCCTGATGCAACGGCACTGGGGCAGGTGTTCTGGTACACACTGGAAGGTTTGGACGAAAAGGGCAACCCCGCCGGGGGCTGGGATTTGCATGAGCTGCGCTCCATACAGGACTACTATGTGCGCCTGGCACTCAACAGCGTGCAGGGTGTTTCGGAAGTGGCCAGTGTGGGTGGGCACGTGAAAGAATACCAGGTAGACCTGGACCCCGATGCCATGAAGGCCTATAACATTTCCATCATGCAGGTGGCCCAAGCACTGCAGCAAAGCAACCGCGAAACTTCGGCCAACACCATTGAGTTCAATATGGCCGAATACCTGGTGCGCGGCCTGGGTTATATAGAATCGCTGGAAGATATCCGTCAGACGGTGGTAGCCGTAAACAACAATGTCCCGGTGCGCATCATGGACATAGCCCGGGTAAACATTGGCCCTGCGGTAAGAAACATGGGGGGTATCCTTGACAAGGGCGGAGTGGAAGCCGTGGGTGGAGTGGTAGTAGCCCGCTACGGAGACAATCCCTTGCAGGTTATTGAAAACGTAAAGGAAAAAATTGAAGAGATCAGTTCGGGTCTTCCCACACGCGAACTGGCAGACGGCACCACATCACAGGTTACCATCGTGCCTTTTTACGACCGCACCCAGCTTATTTACGAAACCCTAGGTACCCTTAACGATGCCATCATCCTTCAGATACTCATCTCCATCATCGTGATTATCGTGATGGTGTATCATTTGCGTACGTCTCTGCTCATTTCTGCCTTGCTGCCCATTGCCGTGCTCATGAGCTTTATCATGATGCGCTATTTTGGTGTGGATGCCAATATTGTGGCGCTTTCCGGAATTGCCATTTCCATTGGTACCATGGTAGATTTAGGTATCATCATGAATGAGAACATCCTGCGCCATTTGCAGGAAGCCAAGGACAACGCCAAAAACCGGCTGGAAATAATTTACGAAGCTTCCGCGGAAGTGGCCCCTGCCATTCTCACGGCAGTAAGTACCACCATTGTAAGTTTCCTGCCCGTATTTACGTTGCAGGCAGCCGAAGGCCGGCTGTTCTCGCCCCTGGCCTTTACCAAAACCTTTGCCCTGGTTGCAGCGCTTATCATCACCATTGCTTTTATGCCGGTGCTGGCCTACCAGTTTTCAGGCAAATGGGAATGGAAAAGGTGGAAAACAATCTTTGAAAAGTCAATAACCCAATACATCATCAATGGTTTGGCTATTGTTGCAGGATTGCTCATCGCCATTTATGTCCTGTGGTGGGCCGGGCTGTTTATGATGCTGTTGGGGATTTCCGGTATTTTGCAAAATATTTTCCCGGAATGGGTTAAACCACATAAAAACTATATCAACCTGGGCATCACCCTGCTGGTGGTGCTGATCTTACTGGCCAGCCAATGGCTGCCCATTGGGGTGGACCGCAGCCTGTTTATCAACATCCTGTTCCTTGCGCTTGTCATAACATTGGTGCTGGGCTTGTTCAGGTTGTTCCTGCATTATTACCCACGCCTGCTTACCTGGTGCCTAACGCATAAAAAAACATTCCTTATTATCCCGGCATTCCTGTTGTTGCTGGGGCTGAACATCTGGATGGGCTTTGGCAGCATCTTCGGGTTTGTGGCCAATGGTTTTGACAAAATGAATGTAAATGTCAGAACCACATCACTCTGGAGTAGCCTTCATCATGCTTTCCCGGGGCTGGGTCGGGAGTTTATGCCCGCCTTGGACGAAGGAAGTTTTCTCCTGATGCCCACCACCATGCCCCACACTGGTATTGAGTATAACCTGAAAGTGCTTCAGGAACTCGACCGCCGCGTGGATGCCATTCCCGAAGTGGAAATGGTGGTAGGGAAAGCCGGACGTGCAGAGAGTCCGCTGGACCCCGCTCCTATGACCATGTTTGAGAATGTGATTATCTACAAAAGCGAATACAAAACCGATATGGACGGGCGCCAGATCCGGTTTAAAGTGGACAGCGAGGGGGAGTTTGTCCGTGATGAAGACGGCCAGCTTATCCCCCACCGCCGCGGCCGTTATTATCGCCAGTGGCGCGACCATATTGAAAGTCCGGATGATATCTGGAACGAGATTACCCGTGCTGCACGTTTTCCGGGATTAACATCTGCTCCCAAGCTGCAACCCATCGAAACCCGCCTGGTGATGTTGCAAACCGGTATGCGGGCACCCATGGGGCTGAAGGTGTTTGGCCCCGACCTGCAAACCATTGAAGATTTTGCCATGCAGGTGGAAAGGGTACTGCAGGAAGTGCCCTTCATTCGCAGCTCCACCGTATTTGCCGACCGTTTGGTGGGCAAACCTTATCTGGAGATCCGCCCCGACCGGCAAGCCCTGGCACGCCATGGTATCTCCATTGAAGAGTTTCAGATGGTGGTGGAAGTGGCCATTGGCGGCATGCCCATGAACACCACTGTGGAAGGGCGTGAACGCTATAACATTCGGGCACGCTATGCGCGGGAGTTCAGGGACAACCCTGATGCCCTTGGCGATATATGGATAAAATCCCCTGCCGGATATAAGATACCCCTGGCAGAAGTTGCCACCGTGGAGTTCCGCAAAGGGCCGGGCATGATACGCGGGGAAGACACTTTCCTGGTGGCCTACATTACCTTCGACAAGGAACCCGGCCATGCCGACCTGTCGGTGATACAGCAAGCCACCGATATGATTGACGATAAAATTGCCAGTGGCGAACTTCGTGTGCCCCAGGGAGTAAACTTCTATTTCTCGGGCAACTACGAAAACCAGATGCGGGCCGAACGTCGGCTTATGCTGGTCATCCCGCTTTCTATGATCGTGATATTCCTGATCCTGTATTTCCAGTTCCGGTCGGTAGCCACTTCGCTGATGATATTTTCGGCCATTGCCCTGGCATTTTCAGGTGGCTTCCTGATGCTGTGGCTCTATGGGCAAGGCTGGTTCCTGAACTTCAATGCTTTTGGAGTAAATATGCGCGATCTGTTCCAGATGGATGTGGTGAACCTGAGTGTGGCCGTGTGGGTGGGATTTATTGCCCTGTTTGGCATTGCTACCGATGATGGGGTGCTTATAGCCACCTATCTTCAGGGAAGTTTCAAAAAACACAAGCCCGAAAACCGCGAAGAGCTGCACCAGGTAGTAATGGAAGCCGGACAAAAACGGGTACGGCCTGCATTGATGACCACGGCTACTACGTTGCTGGCACTTTTGCCCATTCTCACATCTACCGGGCGTGGTGCCGATATCATGATACCCATGGCCATCCCCGCATTTGGCGGAATGACCATAGCGCTGATCACCCTGTTCCTGGTGCCGGTGCTGTTTACGGCGTGGAATGAGTTTTTGATGAAAAATGGCAACGATGGACAAAAAAGTGATAATGATTAAACTTATTTAAGTTGCCCTTTCAGGGCGCCGGGGTAAGGGTTGGCACCTAAACCCAGGGCGTTGCCACTGGGCTAAATTGAGTTGGGCTTTCAGCCCGTGAGTAGTTCAACCTGGTAAAAGAAATGATCAAAGAAGGTTTCACAATATCTTGAAACTTCGTTATTACAACCATGAATATTTGTAAAAAAATGGAACCCAAAACTCGCAACAGTACAACAGGTAATGGTAAACGCACCGAAGGGACAATCCATTTCAATCCAACGACAAGACCTTGGTTAATTGAGGAACAATCATAAGATACGCCCTTTCGCAAAAAACGAGACGAGGTGAAAGGTTAGCCGGATATTTAGATTTTAATGATACAAAAAAAAATGAAATCAAAAACGCCCCGAAGGGGCAGCTTATTTCAGCCCAACGGCAACGCCTTGGGATAATGAAAATAATCACAAATATGCGCCCTGAAAGGGCAACTTAAAACATATAAACAATGAACAAAACAGTTCATCAATTTCTAAAAATCGCGCTTTTAATGACCATCCCACTCTTTATGGGTACGGTGAATTCTCATGCACAGATTTACCCCGAGCCTTACCTGCAGCAAGCCCTTGAAAACAACCCCGGCCTGCAGGCACAGCAAAAAGCATGGGAAGCCACACAGCAACAGGCGAACATTTCGGGGGCCCTGCCCGACCCCACACTGACTGCAGGGTTTTTCACCCCACCCATGGAACGCCTTATGGGCAATCAGTGGTTCGATGTGGGTGTGATGCAGATGTTTCCCTGGTTTGGCACCCTGGGAAAACAACGCAGCGTTGCTGAGAAAATGGCCGAAAGCCAGTACCAGCAGTTCCGCGATGAGCGCAACCGCCTGTTTATGGATATGACCCGATTGTGGCTGGAGATAATACGAAAAGAACAGGAGCTGAAAATCATTGACCACTACAAGGAAATTCTCAAAGCCCGTGAAGACATCATCTACACCCGCTACGAAGCCGGACAACAACGCTCTGGGCTGGCATTGGATATTTACCGGCTGGAGATACAACTGGCTGACCTGCAAAACCGCAGCGAAAAAATCCACAATGAACTTACCGTCCTGAAAGAGAGCTTTAACATCATGGCGGGCCGTGAAATGCAGGCATCCATCAACACACCCGATCGTTTGCCATCCATTTCCGGTTTGGAGCATGAATTAAAACCTGATGCAGAGACCTTCGCCTCCAATCCCCGCTTCATGAAAGGAATGCTGGAGACAGAAGCCGCCAAAACCATGCAGGAAGTCAGCCGGCTAAAAACCAGACCTATGCTGGGGCTGGGCTTGCAGTACTCCTATTTTGCCCCCGGAGAAGCTACCATGGGACAAATGGACGGTGGTCATATGCTCATGCCCATGGTATCGGTAAGCCTGCCCATCTTCAGCAGAAAAAACCAGGCTACCCGTCAGCAAGGTGAGTTAATGGCCGATGCAGCCCAATTCAGGGAGAAGAATGTGCTGAACACCCTGCAAACACAATGGTTACAATTGCAGGCAAAAATCAGTAACCTGCAGCGTGACGAGAACTTTTATAACCATCAACTTGATATCACCCAAAAAACATGGGAACTCATTCTTAATGCCTATGCTTCGGGGGATGAAGGCTTTGATGAACTGTTGCGCATACAGGACCAGCTGCTGACCCTCGAATGGAGAATACTGGAGAACCAGATAAACCAAAACCTGGCCAGGGCAGAAATGGACTTGCTGATGGCACGGAATATTTTTGAATAATGGCTCGCAGAGACGCAGAGACGCGGCAAATGGATAAAGCCTAATGCGTCCGCGGTCGTTGAGCCTGTCGGAACGACAACTTATAATCATAACATACGCTTCGACAGTTAATACAGTGAGTTTATCGAACTGCTCAGCGCCCAATCAGAACAACAACATTCTCTGCGTTCTAAAAAAACTGCGCCTCTGCGCCTCTGCGAGAAACAAAAAATAAAATACTATGGAAAAGCAAAAAACAAAAACCTACATCACTTATAGCATTCTCATACTGTCCGGACTGCTGCTGGGCTGGCTGCTCTTTGGCGGAAGCAGCGATGACCATCATCACGATGACCATGAACATGCAGAACAAGCCGGTTCGGTTGAATACACCTGCTCCATGCACCCCCAGATACGGCAGGACGAACCAGGCGATTGCCCCATCTGCGGCATGGACCTTATTCCCGCTTCCGATGAAGATGACCACCAGGATGATGACCCCTTCCTGTTTACCATGCGCGAAGCCCACAGCACATGGGCCAATGTACGTACACAAGGGGTGGAATCAGCACACGCTGGTGCTACCCTCAGGCTCACCGGTAGAGTAGCGGTCAACGAACGGGAAGAGCGAACACTTACAGCCCACTTCCCGGGCCGGATAGAGCAATTGTATGCAGACTACACTGGCAGGTTCATCAACCAGGGAGAGCGGTTGGCCTCTCTGTATTCTTCTGAATTGATGCAAGCCCAGCAGGAACTAATCCAGGCTGCAAATCGTAAGGAGAGCCAGCCACGCATGTATACCGCTGCCCGGGAAAGGCTGAAGCTTTTCAATCTCACCGAATCACAAATCACCCGCATAGAAGAAAGCGGTCAGGCATCAGCCACCACAGATCTGTATGCCACCCGGTCTGGCTACCTTACCCGTCGCGCTGTATCGGAAGGTGATTATGTAAGGACAGGGCAAACCCTCTTCACCATTGCCGGCCTTTCCACTGTATGGGTGGAACTGGATGCCTACGAAAATCAGATTGGACAGATCCGTGCAGGACAACAAGCAAAGGTAATGCTACCAGCCCGTCCGGAAACAGAACTCACCGCCCGGGTAGAATTTGTAGATCCCTTTGTAAATCCTCAGACCCGCACGGCAAGGGTAAGGCTTACAGTATCCAATCCCAACAATTTGCTCAAACCCGGCATGCTGGTAAATGCCACCTTAACCGGCGCAGGACAACACCAGTTAGTGGTGCCTGAAACGGCCATTCTATGGACGGGTAAACGTTCGGTGGTATATGTAAAAAAATCGCAGGATAATGGATTTACCTTTGAGTTTCGTGAGATAGAAATCGGCCCCCGAACATCAAATGGCTACATGGTGCTTTCCGGCTTATCGGAGGGGGAAGAGATTGCCGTGAGCGGGGTATTTGCTATCGACGCTGCTGCGCAGCTGCGCGGTCATTACAGCATGATGGCCCCGCCCGAAAGAGCAGCCATTCCCGAACCTTTCAAAAGCAACCTGGAAAAACTTTTCCACATCTACTTCGACCTGAAAAATGCCCTGGCTGACGACACCCCGGATCAAGCCCGGGAACATGGCCGCAAGCTCAAACAACAACTGGCTACCGTCGGCAAGCATTCTCTGGACGGTGAGCACCATATGTTCTGGATGGACCGGTACGAAGATATTGAAGAAAGCATAGAAAAGTTTCTGGATGCACCTGACAAAGAAAAAATGCGCGTTCATTTCGAACCCTTGTCGGAAGCCTTCATTGAAACCGCACGCACTCTGGGTGCTATTGGCCGGACCTGGTACGTTGCTTTCTGCCCCATGGTGGACGGCGACCGGGGAGCATACTGGCTCAGCGAATTCGAGCAAATAAAAAACCCCTACTTTGGCGATATGATGCTGCGCTGCGGCGAAGTGCGCCAAACCCTGCGCGAAGGAGTGTCTTCTGCTGCACGGCAAGAGACCCGGGAAATGGAGGGTCATGTACATTGAGAATTAATCCCGGGGCGGGCATCTTCAAAGAAAACACTATATGTGCCTGGCAAGTGCGCCAACACACACCCGGCACACCATAGAGCCCATACTCCCAAAAACATTATATTTGCGCTGACTTACACAACACCCTATATAGCGACTAACTCTATGCAAAAAATTTCTTCTTCATTCCTGTCTCTGATCCTGGCATCAGGCTTATTTCTTTTCTGTGCTCAAACTGCGCTGACCCACCTACCCGATCTTACAGAAAAACCGGCAAACTTTCATGCAGAAAAGGGCTCCTATCATTTTAATACCGATAATGGCACCTACGTGTTGCGCTTTTTCTCGCAGGATATCCTGGAGGTTGAGTTTTTTCCGAAAGAAAACAAGCGCCCTTCTGATGTTGGGTTAACGTTGAGCGAATCGCAACAGGAAGTCAGAGATAATGTATTGCGTTCCTCACATGCGGTTATCATGGAGCCCCGGCATACAGATGTGCAGGTTACAAGAACTGAGGATGATATTATTCGTTTAAGTACTGATGGGATAAGTATTGTTTTTGACCTGAGAGATTCAAAATTCTCCTTTTACCACAACGGGCGAAGATTATTGAAAGAGCACAACGGGTTTGTGCAGAACCCGGATAACGATGGCTATCGTGTTGATTTTCGCATCTCAGCCACAGAAATGCTTATGGGTGGGGGTTCGCGCGCATTGGGAATGGACCGCCGCGGACACCGGCTGGAGCTATACAACCGGGCGCATTACGGATACGAAACCCGCTCAGAGTTGATTAACTATACCCTGCCTATGGTGCTTTCCTCACGCCGTTATGCCATCCACTTCGACAATCCCACCACCGGATACCTGGATCTTGACAGTAAAAACGATGGCACACTGGGCTTCGAAGCTTTTTCAGGCAGACAGGCCTATCAGATCATCGCGGGTGATACCTGGGAAAGCATTATTGACAATTACACACAGCTTACAGGCCGCCAGCCATTGCCTCCGCGCTGGGCGCTGGGCAATTTCTCCAGTCGTTTTGGCTACCGCTCTCAGCAGGAAGTGGTAAACACCATTGCATTGTTTCGCGAAAAAGAGATCCCGGTGGATGCTATCATCATAGACCTTTACTGGTTCGGACAGGAAGTATTGGGTACAATGGGAAATCTCCGGTTTGATGAAGAAACATTCCCTGATCCGGCACAAATGGTACAACAGCTCGAAAGCAAGGGTGTAAAAACTGTCTTGATCACCGAACCATTTGTACTTACTACATCGGGCAGGTGGGATGAAGCGGTGCAAGAGGGAGTGCTTGCCCTTGACACCCTTGGCGCTGTTGCAGTATACAATTTCTTCTTTGGAGAGACGGGATTGATAGACCTTTTCAAACCGCAGGCACGAGAGTGGTTCTGGGGTATTTACAGGGATCTGATGGAAACCTATGGCATTCATGGATGGTGGGGAGATCTGGGCGAACCCGAGGTACACCCCGACTGGTTGCGCCACTATGGCAACCTTAAAGCACGCGAGGTTCATAACATCTTTGGGCATCAGTGGGCCAGAATGGTTTTTGAGGGTTTCCGGAATGATTTCCCCGAGAGAAGAGCCTTTAACCTGATGCGTGCCGGATACTCCGGCTCACAACGCTATGGCATGATCCCCTGGACCGGCGACGTTAGCAGGAGCTGGGGCGGTTTAATGCCGCAACCCGAGATATCCCTGCAGATGGGGCTGCAGGGATTGGCCTACATGCACTCGGATCTTGGAGGGTTTGCTGGCGATCTGGTCGACGATGAACTCTATGTTCGCTGGATGCAATACGGGGTTTTCCAACCGGTATACCGACCACATGCACAGGATGATGTTCCCTCAGAGCCGGTTTTCAGAAGTGAAGAAGCTATGCAGTTATCGAAAAAAGCCATTGAGCTGCGCTATCAACTGATGCCCTACATCTATACAGCGGCTTTTCAGAATTCACAGACTGGATTGCCATTCATGCGGCCACTGTTTTTTGAAGAACCCGACAACTTTGAACTCTATCGCGTATCAAGCACCTATCTTTTCGGAGACGACATTCTTGTTGCACCCGTTCTCAGGCAGGGTGAGCGCGAAGTTGAGGTTCATATGCCCACATCTGCAAACTGGTTTGACTTTTACACCGGAAAGATGTACCAGGGAGGTCAGCAGCACCGGGTGCAAACACACAAAGACCGTATCCCGACCTTTGTGCGCGGAGGTGCAGCCATTCCGATGGCAGATCTGGTTCAAACCACCGCCGATTATTCTGTGGAGCATATAACGTTGAAATACTTTTTTGATGAAGGTGCATCGCGGTTCCAGACCAGGATCTACCATGACGACGGACTAACATCAGATGCCTACCAAAAGGGCATGTATGAAATGCTGGATCTCTCCATTGAACCCTCCGTGGGCGGCGCACATACCAACCATGTGCGTTTCAGGCTGGAAACCCAAAGGGGAGAGCAGTTTGAAGATGCTGGTTTTTCAAGGGTTACCGTACGCGCCAGGAATATTTCTGCAGAACCACAATCTGCCTTCATCAACGGAGAGGCAGTGTCATTTACTTATGATAAAGAGAGGCAAATGGCCGAGTTCAGCACATTCGCCATTTCTGAAGGCGAGAATATTTTCGTGTTCACCTTCTAGACACCTTTCACTGCACCCCCCCGGGTGTCTGAGCCCGTCGAAGGCACCTTTCTCTGTGCACCACCGGTGTCTGAGCCCGTCGAAGACACCTTTCTCTGTGCACCACCGGTGTCTGAGCCCGTCAAAGACACCTTTCACTGCACCCCCCGGGTGTCTGAGCCCGTCGAAGACACCACCAAGCAACACACTGTTTTACTTCTTCAAACCCGGTGAGCACCGAAGCAATATTTTTCGTAATATTGTCAGTGCGTAAAAACAGATACCATGGGAAAAGCCATTGTAAAATGCATGATTGCCACCTACGCTGAAGACAGCTATATTGTGGAAGTGCCCTGCGACAAGGACGACATCGATGAGGTTATCATTGCCCGTGCCTGGCAAAAAGTAAAAGAGCAGGAGCCCGCTATCCCCTATGGGCACCGCTCGGCAGAGATCATCAAAAAGGTTATTGCTGAATAACTCTTTCAAAATCAACCTTTTTTTTAAAACTATCTTGTTTTTGGAAAAAAATATGTACTTTTGCAAACCAACCGGTCGGTTTTTATTATGCACGCAACTCAACAACAAATCATCGAAAAAGCTTTCGCCCTGTTTATGACAGACGGCTACAAAGAGGTAACCCTCAGCCGTTTGCTCAAAGCAACAGGATTGTCAAAGGGTGGTTTTTACCACTATTTCGAAAGCAAAGAAGCTCTTTTTGAGCAGGTGGTAGAGCAATTCTTCTTCGGAGTAGCTTCCAATGAAGGATTTCAGCCCCTACCCGAAAAAAACTTTATTGAAAACATGGATCTTTTCCTGGAGCAAAAGGAGATGGCTTTTAAGCTATTTGCACAACAGCTGGGAGTAGAGCAAAGTGAGATCAACTTTTTCATGTTCATTATGCATGCCATTACAAACCTGCCGGGAGCCCGCCAGAAAACAGAGCTTTTCATGCAGCAGGAAAAGCGGCAACTGGAAAACATCATTGCCCTGGCCCGCGAAAAGGGTGAGATCAGAGACAATATCGAACCCACCTTTCTTGCAGAAATGCTTATGCGCTTGTTTGACGGCACAGAGATGCACGGGGTACTTCTGCACGAGAATTTCCTTACCCTGGAGCGCGAACGCCGCATGGTCCGGGAGCTTTACAACTGGATAAAAACACAGAATGACTAAACACTTAAAAACGTTATGATAAAAGCAACCCATCTTAGTTTTACCTACCCTGGACAAGCCCAGCCTGCCGTGAACGACATCAGCTTCGAGGTTGCTCCGGGAGAGATCTTTGGTTTCCTGGGGCCCTCTGGGGCCGGCAAAAGCACCACCCAGAAAATCCTGATCCGATTGCTTGGCAATTACCAGGGCACTGTTTCCATCAACCGCCAGGAGCTCAGCAGCCTGAACAACGATTTCTACAACCAGATCGGGGTGGGTTTTGAGCTTCCCAACCACTATCCACGCCTTACGGCACTGGAGAACCTGCGGTTCTTTCAGGCATTCTACAGAAACAGATCCACAAACCTGATGGACCTACTCGAAATGGTGGGCCTGCACGATCATGCCCACAAGCCCACTACCGAATTCTCAAAAGGGATGAAAATGCGTTTGAATTTCATCAGGGCACTGGTACACGATCCCGATATACTGTTCTTTGATGAACCCACTTCTGGTCTCGACCCCGTAAATGCCCGCAAACTCAAAGATATTATACTGCAACTGCGCCAAAAGGGCAAAACTATCTTCCTCACCACCCACAACATGCACGATGCTGAGGAGCTTTGCCAGAGAGTAGCTTTCATTGCCCAAGGCAAGATCAGCCTTATTGACAGCCCAAAAAATCTAAAGCTTCAATATGGCACCCGCAAACTCACCCTGGAATATGGCAACGGTCAGCTCATCTGTCGTGAATTCCCCCTCGACAACCTGGGCGAGAATGCCGAATTTCTGAACCTTATCCGCAGCCAGCACATTCACTCTATCCATTCGGCGGAAGCTAGCCTTGAAGAGGTTTTCATCCAAACTACCGGACAAAAGCTCACTTAAAAGATGACAAGATTTCTCACGCTTATAAGACTGGATCTGCTGATGATCGTCCGCAATCGCATACTGCACATTGCGCTGCTGATCACCGTGCTTTATGCTGCAATCCTGCAGGTGCTTCCTGTACAAAACTTCAACGAGGTGCTTATTGCGCTGGTATTTTCCGATCCGGTAATGCTGGGTTTTATGTTTACCGGAGTAATGATACTATTCGAAAAGTCGGGCAACACCTTGCAAGCCCTTGCGGTTACTCCTGTACGACCAGGAGAATACTTTGCAAGCAAAGCCCTCAGCCTCACATTGCTGGCACTGCTCATGAGCCTGGGGATGACCCTGGCTGGGGCAGGAACCCGCTTCGGGCTTATCTTTTTCCTGCCTGCAGTGATATTTACTTCTGTGTTGTTTGTTTTTATCGGGATAGCGGGTGCCAGCCGGGTAAAAACCTTCAACCAGTATTTTATTGTAATCCCCATTTGTATGGCTCCGGCCGTTTTGCCCTTTTTGAATTTCTTCCAAATCACCGATACATGGATATGGTATGTAATACCCACCCAGGCATCGCTGCTCCTTTTCCAGGCAGCGCTGGAAGGTACAGCAGAAATCACCGGAACAGAACTCACGTATGCTTTCACCTGGCTACCCCTGAGCACCTGGCTGGCCTACCTGGCAGCCCGGCGCATGTGGGAGGGGGCAAGCAAAAGCTAAAAGTGAGAAGTCAAAAATCAAAAGTCAACCTGGTATACTCTTTAGAAAGCTGAGAGTTCCTCAAATCAGAAATCTTCAATCATAAATCAACAATCAGCCCCATGTTCTCCATCATCAAAACCGACCTGAAAAACATTTTCCGCGACCCATCGCTGTTGATCATTCTGTTTGTTCCTTTCGTAATGATGGCACTGGTGCGCTGGGGATTTCCGGCCCTGCTGCAGGTGTGGCCCCCGGCAGCAGATTATGTAATGCATGGCCTGGCAATGTTTTCCATTACCATAGCCATAATGCCGGGCATAGCCATTGCATTTGTAATGCTCGACGAAAAAGACAACAACCTGCAAATAGTACTCAGGATTACCCCTGTGAGCCTCAGAAGGATTGTTCTGTACCGCATGGTAAGCATGTATTCCCTTGGATTTTTGATGGTGATGCTATTGCTGACCTTTTCTGGCATTGGAGCGGGCACCTTTGTTCAACACCTTCTGCTCTCAGCCCTTGTTTCCTTATCGGCTCCTTTAATGTCGCTTCTTCCTGCATTTTTATCTTCCAACAAAATTGAAGGCGCTGCCATGACCAAGATGCTCAATTTTCTGATCATGCTGCCGATCCCCGCTTTCCTGTTTCCCGGAACCTGGAGCTGGCTGATGATGATCTTTCCTGCATGGTGGATCTATTTCGCCTTCATCCAGGTAGCCTCTCCCCCGCTCTTTCTCCTGGCCATTGCCGGAGGCATTACCCTGCATGGACTCATATTGCTTGCAGTTTGGAAATTTTTGGTTCTGAAAAGAGTGTAAGCAGAGTAAACCTGCCCGCAATCTGGCAACCTTACTCATTTCGTTTCCAACCCAGTATTTCCCATTACCTATCCCCCCCTCACCTACTCCTCCTGTATTGTTTCGCATAGGCTTTGCGCAGGTGGCGCAGGCTCCATTTTCCCTGGCTGTATTGGCGGCTTTGCTGACGTGGGTTCAGATTGGGATTTTGCGCGGCATCCTGACGGGCCAGCACCCGCCCGGTAATCTCCTGGAGGCTGCGCATCTGGCTGGCCCTATAGCCCAGCTCATCCAGGTGGTAGATCAGTTGCAATGCGGTATGTGCCTCCCCCTGGCTGGCATATACCCGCGCCACATGGTGGATAAAGTCGGGATGAAAAGCCAGGCTGAAAGCGTCCAGAGGCATATGCTCCAGGCGGAAGCGTTCTAAGCCATGCTGCTGAAAATGTCTGCCTGCATCGTTGTAGCGGTCGGTGGCCTGTGGGTAGCGTCCGGCGCGGATCGACTGCTCCACCTCCACGATCATCTGCTGGTAAGTGATGGCCGGCATCACCTCAGCACGGCGGCGTTCCATGGGCTGGAGGCTCAGTCCGCACTCCAGGTTCTGCCCATGCAGCTGTCGCAGCCGTGCGAAGAGCTCCTCAGCATCCAGGAACTGCCCCTGGAGGATATGCTGGTTGGTCTGGCGCATCAGCTCGTCCATACGGCTTTGAATATTGGTACAATGCTGGGTTTGTACTTCCATGCGGATCTCCGAACGCCGGTTGTTCATCTCACGATCCAGCTGAAAGTCGTAGTGTTGCACATCCTGATCAACCCTGTCGAGCAGACGGCGGGCGGTGGCCAGATCGTTGCGTTGTACTGCAGCACGGGCCTGGTCGAGCTCTGCCATGATCAGCGGGCGTTTGGCCGTCTTTATCAGTTCGCCCAGGTGCGGACGAGCCTCCACATGGTAGTGCTGCCCGATGGCCTGCGCCGCTTCGAATTCCTCAAGGGCCAACCGGAAGCTGTTGCGCTGCAGGTGGGCAGTCCCCTGCTCGATATGTTGCTGGTACTGCTGGTTCTTCACCCGTTGCAGCAGAGTCAATGCCCTATCGGCCACAGGGAGATAAAAAGCATACTCACGCTGGTATTGTACCGCTTCCCTCACCAGGGCTTCGGCATCTGCCAGCCGGTTCTGCTCCAGCAGCTGCTGTGCCTGGTCGCACAGCTGATTGTACAGTGCGGTATGGTTGCGGGCAATGGCTTGTTCGATGGCTTCCGAACACGCGATGAAATGCACATTCATACAGAAATCGCGGGCCATCTGCCAATGTCGCAGAGCTTCGCGATACTGGTTGCGTCGCTCGGCAGCCCTGCCTTCGCCTTGCAGGCGCCTGTCGGCCTCGGTGCTCAGCTGCTGCAGTTGCTGCAGGGTTGACACATCCAGTTGCTGCAGCTGTGCGGCCCGGCGTATCCATGCGATGGCCTGCAGCAGATCATTCTCATCGTACAGGAAAGAATGCGCCAGGGCTGCCATGGCAGGTGCAAACCGCGCATTAACATCCAGCGACTGCTGGTAGTTGACCCGGGCGGCAGCCGGGTTGGTGGCGGCCAGCTCAAGGCCACGCTCGTAGTAAAGCAGGTGCAGGTTCTCCATCACAAAAGCCAGGTGCCTCGACTGCTCATCGTACAGATGGGCAATATCGTTGAGCTTGGGGAGGAAGGCAATGGGATCGTACTGGTGCAATGCCAACTGTCCGGGGAAATTGCGCCCTTGCAGCCGACGCAGGTCGGCACCGATCTCGTGCATCTGCTGCTGGTGGAAGCGCAGAAAATCAAGCTGATACATATCGAAGCTCTGCAGTGCGCCAAACATCCGCTGCAGCAGTGCATCAGAAGAGAAATAATCGTTGATAAGCTCTACCCGTGCCGTGAAGTTGCGGCGCTGGGTCTGGGTATAGCTAAGGTCGAGGGCATCGAATACCAGGCGCAGGTTGTTGTCGTTGGAGAGGGTATCCTGGAATTCGAACCGGAAGGTGTTGCTTTCGGGCTCCAGGTTGCGGGGGCGCTGAAGGAACTGTGTTACCAATGTATTGCCTTGTTGCAGCCTGAGCACAAACTCCACCTGGGGCAGCAGCACATCGCTCATGTCGAAGCCCCGGTAGCGGAAGTCGCCCTGCAGGCGGAAGTTCCTGAGCTCCACCTGGCTCACCAGGCGGTTGCCCCGGCGGGTAAGCTGCAGGTCGCTGCGAAAACGCAGCGAGAACTCGGTACGCTCCGGGCGCTGGTTGTTACCCCGGGCCAGCTCGCGCAGTATGGCATTGGGAATCTGGTGCGCCGGATCGTTGCCCGCTTGCCAGTGCACCACAAAGGTGTGCTGCTGGTTATGACTGTACAACACCGGGGTCTGCCCCACCAGGAGAGCAGGCTGCAGCAGCACATATACAAAGAGGAAAGAGTATACAAAACGGTTCATAGGCTCAGTTTTTCGGTGTGAAAACAACATGGAGTTGTCATTGCACGACAAAAATAGAACCAAATGGGGAATTCTTGGAAAAAAACCGGGATTTAAACTGAGAAGGTTAAGTGTGTTTATGAAGTTTATGGTCCCTGAGCCTGTCGAAGGGAGCCTGCCTAAAGGTCCCTGAGCAATTCGACAAGGGTCCCTGAGCCTGTCGAAGGGAGCCTGTTTTACCTCACCCAAAGGCGCGAAGGATGCGCAAAGAGCGCAAAAGAATAATCACTCCCTTGCGCTCCTTGCGAAAAAACTTAACGACCCTTGCGGTTCCCAATCTTCCGTCTTCGGGCTTCGGGCTTCCGTCGTCATTCAAACATCATCTCATACAGTCGGCTGGTTTTGGTCTCCAGTTCGCCCAGAGAGAGATTTCCGGTGGCACGGAAATACTCCTTTCCCTCCAGGAACAGCACCATGCCCGGCACACTGAGCATCCGCAGCTGCCCTGCCAGCTCGCGGCTTTGGGCAGCCTCTACCCGTACCAGGTGTATCTTCGGAAACCGCTCTTCCATCAACCGCGACACCTGTGGCCACAAAACAGTGCACACCCCACAGGTGTCGTTGTAAAAATAAAGCATCAGGGCAGGTTGCCTGACAAGCAAGGATTGAAATTCGATTGGCTGCATTGGGATAAGTTTGGGATGCTATGAAAACGGAATTGCCGGAAAAAAGTTTAAGAACAAAGCATAGAATGGGGGTCTGAGGGATGGAATGCAGGGAGTTCCGGCTTGCGAAGAAAATGGGATCTTCAGGTGAAATCAAACCCAAAGAAGAATCAACTACTTTTGCAACTTGTTAAAACCAATCCCCAGCCCACATGAAAAAGCCACGAGAGATCATCCTGCTCAACATCCAGGGAACCGACAAACCGGGTGTTACCTCCTCATTGAGCCAGATACTGGCCACGTACAATGTAAACATCCTGGATATTGGCCAGGCTGTAATCCACAACAACCTCGACCTGGGCATCCTGTTCGAAGTACCCCAGGAGGCAGAGTCGTCGCCCATCCTCAAAGACCTGCTTTACAAAGGATATGAGCTGGATGTAAAGATCTCCTTCCATCCCATCAGCGAGGCAGACTACAACGAATGGGTAAACCAGCAGGGAAAAGGGAGGTACATCATCACGGTTTTAAGCCGGAAGATTACGGCGGCGCAGGTTTCGGAGGTTGCCAAAGTAATCCATACCCATAAACTCAATATCGACAAGATATCGCGTCTGTCGGGACGGGTAAAGCTCGACAACGGCACAACGGACCCATCGGCCAGGGCCTGTATTGAGTTCTCTGTAAGGGGTTTTATAGAGGATGTGTCTACCATCAAAGGGCCGTTGCTGGAGGTTTCCGGGAAGCTGGGGGTCGACATCGCCTTCCAGAAAGACAACATATACCGGCGCACCCGCCGCCTGGTGTGCTTCGATATGGACTCTACCCTGATCCAGACCGAGGTGATCGATGAACTGGCCTACAGGGCCGGCAAGGGCGAAGAGGTGAGCAAAATTACCGAAGCCGCCATGCGTGGAGAACTGAACTTTACCGAGAGCCTGATCAAAAGGGTGTCCCTGCTCGAAGGGCTCGATGAAAGTGTAATGGTAGATATTGCTCAGAAACTACCCTTAACAGAAGGTGCCGAACGACTCTTCAAAGCCCTGAAAAGCTATGGTTTCAAAACAGCCATCCTCTCCGGAGGGTTTACCTATTTCGGCAAGTACCTGCAAAACAAACTGAATATCGACTATATGTTTGCCAACCAGCTGGAGATTGAGGATGGCAAGCTCACCGGAAAAACCCTGGGCGATATTGTTGACGGGGCAAAGAAAGCAGAGTTGCTGCGCAGCATCGCCTTTAAGGAAGACATCCACCTGGAGCAAACCGTAGCCGTGGGCGATGGCTCCAACGACTTGCCCATGATCAATATTGCCGGGCTGGGCATTGCCTTCCACGCCAAACCTGTGGTGAAGAAAAATGCCCAGCATTCCATCTCCACCCTGGGGCTGGATGCCATCTTGTTTATGATGGGATTTCGCGACCGGGATATCGACAACCCGCAGCATTAAACCGGAAATATTGTTGGTGACCAGGGATGATTACAAATCAAAATCAAACAGATATTCATCCCTGTATTCAACCTCAAAGGCTTTCAGCAAGGCCAGATATTCTTCCCTGAAAGACTGCTTTTCGTGGTGCTGTTTTTGATTTTCTATGTATTTTACTACGTCCGGGATCTGGGAATGGCTGTAGGAGAAGGCTGCAAACCCTTCCTGCCATTGGAAGTCGTGCCGGGTAAATTTCTTCTCCCTGATAAAGGCATTGGAAGATTTTTTGATTTCTCTGACCAAATCAGAAAGGCAGCATCCGGGTTTTATGCCGACAAGGAAATGGATATGATTTTGTACGCCATGAATGGCGATCATTTTTTGTTCTTTACGTTGTACAATGCCGGTAATGTATTTATACAATTCCTCTTCCCAGGAAGGTTGTATCAGAGCCTGTCGGAATTTCACAGCGAAAACCACCTGGATATAGATTTGCGAATAGGTATCGGCCATGGTAATGTATTTTATGATTTGACAATGAATTCATTGCAGGTTTTATAAAAATAATAAAAAGGATTGAAACATGCGACCCCATCCGGGGTCGAATAGCATTCACAAAATTTTCGGTGCTATAGACATGTGACCACGCTGTGGTCAGGGCTGCAAGCTACAATTTTATTGTCCATGAAGCAGACGGAAGATAATGCCCCTGGCAGCAACCAGCCTCATCCCGGAGGGATGGCATGTCTATAGAAAACGCATGCCAACAACATAACATGCGACCCCGGCTGGGGTCGAATAACATTCACACAATTTCCGTTGCTAAAGACATGTGACCACGCTGTGGTCAGGGGGGGAAAGAACCGCTCCAGCATGACCCCATCGAACGCGGTCGTAGGGTACCCCTACCGCCAATACTTTCCGGTATCAACCACCTTGCTTTTGATAAGCACCCCGTCCTGAAACTGCAAAATCTGCATGGCTTCGAATACCGACATATAGCCGGCATGACGGTACATCAGCATCTCGCCCTGGGGGATGCGGATAAAGCCATTGAACCATTGCGCCCACACCGGCTGGTCGCTGCCGAAGAGAAATTGCATATCCACCGAAACCTCCTGGAGCAGGTCTGCCTGCAATTGCTTCAACAACCGGCTGTATTGCACTGGAGTAATCTCCGCCCGCTTCATGCGCTGCCGCAGCAGTCCCTTCTCTTCCCTGAAACGCTCCTTGTCGCGCACCTCGGCCAGGCCCGAGAAATCCTGCAGAAAAAGCTTGTTTCTTTTCAGCCGCCATGTAGCCTCGTAGCCCCTCCAGCAGGCCGTGGAGCTGGGGATAAATTGCATATCGAACCAGTCCATGGCCGGTGCTTTCACCTCCATATCGTTGGCCATAGGGTGCGCCTTGCCGCGAATGTATATCAGATCTCCTGCTTGTGCAGTCATAAGGAGTGGGGTGAGTGGGGGTTTAGATTAAATCTTATTCTTCTGCCTCTAAACCTTTTGCATTCCTTTACAGCAATTACATTAAGGCTGGCAGGAGATTAAAAGTAAAGCTCCCAAGCGACGACATATGTCGCAAGACAAATAAGCTTGCTTTTTTTAAAGAGTTATAATTAATCGTATGATCTGAAAGTACTACCAAATAATTGCAAAATATACTCCTTTCTAAGCAAGTTGGTGTTAATAAATTGCTATTGAGTGCTTAAAACATGTTTTACAAACTGGTCCAAAGTTAAGATATCTTCTCTGTATGATTTTGGGAAGCTATTTAAGTATGGTTTAGGGACGACCAAAGTTACACTTGCTGATTTCATTTCTCTAAGTTGATTCTCGGAAATTCCTTGCTGTAATGTAAACAAGTGCTTGTGAGGGATTTTATCTGCTTCTCCAATGATCTGCCTCCACCTGTCTTTACAAGTTGTTTTTGCACCCAAAAACACCAGTTTCCTACTCCCATAATTTTCAGAGTGATAAGCATCTATGTTAGGAAAAATAAAATCAGGTTTTTTGTTCTCTTCCGTGACGCCTTGAGAAGTATAAGACAATCTCCAGATATTAAAAATCTCCGAAAGATGATGTTCTAATGATCTACCTGCTCTGGATTTTCTCCTGTTTAAAATCGTATTTGCTGTTTTTATCAACTCGTCAACACTTGGGAATCGAGATCTAATTATCTCTTCATATCTGTTATTCTCAATAGCTTTAAATAAATCAAACTCCGTTGAAATCCAGTTTAACAATTCAGAGTCAGGCTGACGTAATACAACATCACGATTTAGGCCAAAGGCCTCAAAAAAAATCATTCTTGCTCCGTTTGAAAGCTCATGAGTCGAAGGAAAATCAACCTCTAACTTTGCAATAAATTCTTGAAACAAAATCGTGAGTCTTTCTTCAGCACTTAATAATGTTGATTTTGGCAGTATTTTATTAGTTTCAGTTGATGAAATCCCAAATGCACTAAAAAACCCCTCGATATCCTCATCAGAAGACAAAACAAATGCATCATAGATCCTTTCTTCCTTTCTTACAATAACTAATAAATCACCAACATTTTCATCCTGAAGAAAAGGAAATCCTCTTCCAAATCTTGTTAGACGGTATTCATTTCTTGTTTTAGCCCCATAATAGATAAAGCGGCTATCTGTCTCAAAATCATTCTGCCAATTAATCTTAACGAAACTGTCAAGATTTTGCCCTTTGACTCCGGGTTTATCAAAGAACAGAGGCCAAGCACTTTTGCTAATATGAAAGCCGAATTGATGTCCACCTGTTGAACCAGTGTCATTCGCTGTAATAAACTTTGAAAAGGCTACAATCCCATCATTGCAAGAGCTTATAGCTGCTTCTAAAATTCTACTCATCCGAATCCAGTATAGTTTGTTTTATTTGGTTAGCAACTGCATTCATAAGAGGCATAACAACAGAGTTACCAAACTGCTTATACGCTTGATTATCTGAAACCGGGATTATAAATTTATCAGGAAACCCTTGCAGCCTCGCGCATTCTCTGGGTGTTAATCTTCGTGGATTTCTCCCAGATTGCGGAATTAATACTTCAGAACCATCTTTATAGTATCTCGCACTTAATGTACGACTTACCCCATCTAAGTTTGTTAATCCATATCCAAAACCATTTCCTTTAGCCTTATGCTTTGCAGCATAGTCTTTTAAATAACCCCAAAGCTTATCTGACAAAGTATACTTTTCTTCAGGATCCGACATAAGGATATCTCTAACAACCTTAGATGAATTAGGCATTTCAGGAAAAGAGAAGCTTTCCTCTCCTTTGAAAAAATCTTTATTAAAACCAACTATCAAAATCCTTTCCCTGTGTTGAGGAACATAGTACTTACCATTAAGCACTTGGTGATAAACTGTATACCCCAATTCCTTCAAAGTTTTTGATATAATCTTAAATGTTCTGCCCTTGTCGTGAGATATGAGATTTTTTACATTCTCCAGCATAAAAGCTTTAGGCCTTTTTGCTTTAATTATCCGGGCAATATCAAAAAAAAGTGTCCCTTGTGTTTCATCGAGAAATCCATGTTGTCTACCCAAGCTATTCTTTTTTGACACCCCTGCTATTGAAAAAGGTTGACATGGAAAACCTGCAACCAACACATCATGGTTTGGAATATAATTCTCACTGATTTTTGTTATATCTCCAAAAGGAGTTTCGCCAAAATTTGCTTTATAGGTTAATTTCGCAAACTTATCATACTCAGAAGTAAAAACACATTTTCCACCTGCCATTTGAAAAGCCATCCTCATACCTCCAATGCCTGCAAATAGATCAATAAAGGTAAACAAATGCTTCTTAGGAGGGGGAAACGGAACTGTTAACTCGTTATTAAAAAGCAACAATTGCAATGCATTTTCTGCAACTTCTTCAGAAATATCCTCATCCGGATACTCAATAGTTAAGACTTGCTTCAGGTATTTACTAGCCTCTGGCTTATATATTTCAGCTGCATCACCATTCGGATTATGCAAATAATGAGTGAACGCAGCTTCACCGTTCGATTCTTTTGGTAACGCGTTGTTTATTTTCTTTGTTAAAACAATTTCCAATTTATCGTATTTCATTTATCATAATTACTTAATACTCGCAGAAAGGAATAAACACATAATTCTATTTTACATACAAAGACCTTTTTAAAGCATTTCATTCCCATTGACAAACACATTGTCATTAAAAAAATCCTTATAACTGCTATTCAGGGCTTTGATTATTTTATGAAGCACCTTAACAGAGATATTTCGTTTACCAGTCTCAACTCCAGTCATATAGGTTCTGTCAACATCAGCTATGTGAGCGAGTGCTTCTTGTGATAGTCCCCTCTCTAAACGAAGTATTCTTATTCTTTTCCCAATCGCTTTTTGTATATCCATAAACAAAAAAAATAGGCGTCAAAACTATGGTTTTGACGCCTATCGTACAACGGACTATAAGTCACATACTAAATATCTAAAAAATAAAATTATTCATGCAATCTTCTAATCAAACAGGTAAATGTTTCTTTTCTTTTTTCGGGCTTCAACATGCATTCCCATAGTGTAATAACGGTAAACCCTTTCTCAGCAAGCAAATTATAGTTGTTCTCATCCTTATCCTTAGACCTCCTTATTTTCTCCACCCACCACTCCGTTCTGGTTTTCGGTATCACAAAATATTTGCACCCTTCGTGTCCGTGCCAAAAGCAGCCATTCACAAAAATGACGGTTTTATACCTGGGTAAAACGATATCGGGTTTTCCGGGCAACTTCTTATCGTGCAAGCGATAGCGAAAGCCATGGGCATGGAGGAATTTGCGCACCAGCATCTCAGGTTTTGTGTCCTTCCCCCTGATGCGGCTCATATTATAGCTGCGCGTTTGTGGATCGTGTACGTCGGTCATAATGCAAATGTAGCAAAGGCAGGTAAGTAAAAGTAAAAACTAATATTTAGAAATTATGAATTGAAACTAAAAGATTGAGCTAATAGAAAAAGTTTAAAATTCTTCCCAAATACCACCCCCCGACCCCACCGCACATCAACTGCGCAGTGGCGACCGGGGGGGATAATGTCAGGCCTTACAGAAGGATCTTCAGGCGTGTTGCTTTTTCTTTTTGGGGTGGTTGAGTTCGCGGGCAGCGGGGTGGTGGGTGCTGTCGTCGGTGGGGTTGCTGGTGTCTTTGCTACGGGCAACAAAGTAAAAGGGTAAAAGGAAAAGGGCCAGGACGGCTAGTCCGACCAGCATAACGGTAATATCCATGGTTTACGAAATTTTGATGTACAACAATACGGGGGTTGGGGCTGCTGTGTGCAGCCGGGCGGGGAGCAGCGTACTTATATTGCAGCTGCCACAGAAAAGGATTTTACCAGAATGCCAGGAAGGGATAGGCGATATGCCAGGAGGGCAGATTGGGCAGCAGTATGGCGGCGTGGTAGAGGTACTGCCGTTGCTGGTTGGTCTTTGCCCACACAGAGAAGGTGTGCCTTTGGGGCTCCAGGATTCGCTGTGGAGAGCTGCGCAGTTCGGTGGTGCATGCATCGGCCGGCAGTGCCTGAAGCACAGGAGCTTCGGGTTGTATAAACTGAGTGTCGTCAGCGTTGTCGCCCTGGTATGCCAGGGGGGGTTGGCCCTGCACATGCAAAGCACCCACCCGCTCCAGAAGAGCCGGATGGCCAGCCACCAGCAGCAATGCTGCCAGCAATACCACGATGCTATGTGTCCACTTTTGCATATGCAAAGCTATGCACAAAAAAGACAGAATTTCTTTTTGGGCAAAATAATTTCTGCCATTGCATTTGCCTACCTTTGCACTGCGCATACAATTGTATACCAGGTATGTGCAGCAGGCGCTATGGATTGAAACCTGCATGAGCACTGCGGCTCAAAAAAGGATCAACCGGAGCTCGATGCAGCAAAACAGACATGCAAGTTCGCCCGCAAAGGCGGGGCAGGCATACCACCCGTGAATCAACTAAAATACACTCTGATGACACCGTTCAGAAGGACTACGCCGGATCATTTTTTCAGGAAAAGATTCTTCAGTTATCGCCTTTTTGTGTGGATGCTGCTGCTTATGGCCCTGATCATGGGAGGAGGTTACCTGATCATTGCCTATGTGTACAACCTTCAGCGAGCTACAGAACAGCAGATTGATGCCGCCCAGCATAAGGTAATTGTAGCTCGGCAGATGGAAATTGAGCTGGTTCGGTTGCGGGGCTTCACCCTCACCTACCTGGTAGACAAGGAGCAGCAATGGTTGGATTCGATCCGCGTGCATGAGCTTCAGTTTATTGTATATTTAGAGCGGGCACGGCAGAATGCCAGCAGCCCGGAGGAGATGCAGCTGATTCAGCAGATCTCGGCACTGTTTTCCAATTATGAGCAGCGTATCCATCATGCTTCGTCGTTGACCCAGGGAAGGAATTATCGCCAGGCCGATGCTTTGCTGATCCATGCAGGGAAAGACCTGCTGGAAACCCTTCACAGCAAAAGCCGTGAGCTTATTCAACTCAATCGACAAACCGAAATCAGTTACGAAACCGACATACGCGCAACCAATGACCTGATCCTGAACATCATGCTGATACTGGGGCTGGGAGGAATTCTATCGGGGTTGGTTTTGGGTTGGATCATCTCGCGTATGGTGTTCAGGCCCATCAATCAGTTGATTCTGCAAGTGCGGGGGGCTCCGGGGGGCACGGTGCTGGAGAAGCTGGAGATTGCAGGCTATGGTGATCTGGAGGAGCTGGGCGATCGTATCCGTTCGCTCATTGCCCAGATCGACCAGGCCCAGAAGGATCTGGAAAAGAACAAGATGCTTCTGCAATACTCCAACAAATATGCGGTATTGGGCAAGGTGGCCCCCACAGTAGCCCACGAAATCCGCAATCCTTTGGCTGCCATCAAGATGCTGGTGTATAGTATGAAAGACACCCATGGCTTTCCGGAGATTTTACAGCAGGATCTGGAGATCATTACCAGCGAAATCAACCGTATGGAAGATTTTATCAAAAACTTCCTCAAATTTGCCCGTCCGCCCGATCCGGTTTTTAAGGATATCCGACCGGTAGAAGTTTTGCGGGAGGCAATCAATTTATTGCGTCCCAAGTTCAAAAGCAACAACATTTCGCTTAAGGAGGAGTTCACAGAATCCACACTGTGTGTATGGGCAGATGCAGGCCACCTGAAGCAGCTATTCATGAATCTGCTTATCAATGCAGTAGAAGCCATGCCCCAGGGAGGATGCCTCAGGTTGAGTGCAGATACCTGGCACGAGCCCCAGCCTGGCTCTGCAGCCCACCTGCAAAGCTATCTGCGCATTACCATTGACGACCAGGGCCATGGAATCCCCGAACCGGTCATTCTGAATCTTTTTGAACCCTTTATGAAGGGCCACGAGCACGGAGTTGGGCTGGGGTTGTCGATATCTCAAAATATTGCCAGTATGCACCAGGGCTGGATTGAGGCCTTTAACAAACAGGATAATAGCGGTGCTGTATTCCGGGTTTATCTCCCCATGATCAAACCCAATTAAACCTTGTATGCCATGCAGAAAATACTGATTGTTGATGATGAGAAGAGCGTTCGTTATTCGTTTCGTAAGCTACTGAATACAGGACAGTATGAACTCTTCGAGGCCGGAAGCTTTGAAGAGGCCATAAATACCTATGACCGGGTTTGCCCCGATCTGGCCATTGTAGATATTGAGATGCCTGGCAAAAGCGGATTGGAACTGCTCAGGGAGTTTCGCACACTAAAGCCGCTGATGCCTGTAATTGTAATGACGGCCTATGGGTCGGGCGACAGGGTAATTATGGCCATGAAGCATGGCGCATATGAGTACATAGAGAAACCCTTTGAGATCCCTCAGCTCATTCGGCTCATCGAAGAAGCGTTGGCTTCGGTATCAAGTACCACGAAAGCAGTAGAAGAGTCTGACAAAGAGAAACCAAGGGCCCCCAAGAGCACTCATACAAACCAGGAAACCATTATTGGCGAAAGCCCGGCCATTAAAGACGTATACAAACTCATCGGCAGGGTGGCCAGCAGCGATGCCAGCATACTGGTTACGGGCGAGAGTGGTACGGGAAAAGAAATGGTGGCCCGCGCCATACACCATTACAGCGACCGGGCCCATAAACCTTTTATTGCCGTAAACTGTGCTGCCATCCCCGAAACTTTGCTCGAAAGCGAACTTTTTGGCTATGAAAAAGGCGCCTTTACAGGGGCCAGCAAGGACAAGCCCGGGAAATTTGAAGAAGCCCACCGGGGCACCCTCTTCCTGGATGAAATCGGCGACATGGGGCTCAGCCTTCAATCCAAATTGTTGCGCGTATTGCAGGAGGGAGTGATTGACCGCCTGGGCAGTTCTAAAAGCACCCAGGTAGATGTGCGCATTGTTACAGCTACCAACCGCAACCTGGAAACACTTATTGCCCGTAAGGCCTTCCGGGAAGATCTGTATTATCGCATACGGGTGGTTACCATTGCACTGCCCCCTTTGCGGATGCGCAAGGAAGACATCCCACTGCTGGTGCAACATTTTCTGGCCAAACATCTTCCTGGCAAAAAAACAAACAATATATCCATCCTCCCTCAAACCATGCAAAAGCTGCAGGAATATAGCTGGCCGGGCAATATCCGTGAGCTTGAAAACACCATCAAAAGGGCACTGATTCTGGCCAAGGGAAATATTATCAGCCCCGACCTTATTGCCCCCGACACTGCCCCACAACCTTCAGATATTCAACAATCTCCCCTTGAGTTTTATTTGCAGGAAAACTGGCAGGAAGGAAAGATCTATGATCGGGCATTTCAGGCTTTCGAAAAGGAACTGATCCAGTGGGCACTGAACCAAACTCACATGAACCAGGCCAAGGCAGCCCGGTTGCTGGGCATTTCAAGGGTAATGATACACGAGCGTATCGAAAGGTACCAACTAAACCCCGACCCAAAGTAGGTAGGCAAAGTGTAAAGTTTTTTTACAGGTAGTAAGTTTTCTTTACACCCTTGCAGGGCCCCAGGTAAAGATTGATGGGTTGAAAACTTCAATAAAAAATCACATGTATCTCATTTTCTTCACTTTAAAGCTGATGGCACAGGCTTTGAAAAGGTGGGTGCGTCGGTACGTATAACCCGATGCGATAACCCTAACCTTTAAATGAAACAAAAAATGAAGAAAATGATTTCTGGTCTTTTGACCCTGGTATTGATGGCAATGGTAATGACAAGCTGCAGTGTTGAGCCCGAAAAGGAATTGACCGCTGCCAATGAAGCAATGGAAGCCGCCAAAGCTGTAGAAGCCAATCGCTATCTGGCTGCTGAATTTACTGCTTTGAATGACTCGCTTACCGCTTTAGTTGCCGCCATTGAGGCCGAGAAAGTAAAAAGCATGACGGAGCGAAACTACAAGCCCCTTGCAGAAAGACTCAACCTGATCACCACCCTGGCGGATGCCCTGGTTAGTGATACCGAAACCCGCAAAGCTGAAATGAGAGTAGAGATTGAAGGCATGCTGGCTGAACTTACCACCGAAATCAATCAGGACAAGGAAGCATTGGGCCGGATACAGAAAAACACCCGCAATGCTGAGGTAATTGATGCCATTGGAAATGAACTGGCCGTAATTGATGCCTCTGTGAGCGAAGTAAATACGTTGATTGCAAATGGCGACTACCTTACCGCCTTTGAAAAGCTAACCGCCGCTCAAAACAGAGAAGACATGCTCAGAACCAGGCTGTTTGCGCATTCCACAAGGTAAAAATCTTACACCAAATCTCCAGGTGTGAATAGTGAAGCAGAGCGGGAACCTCTTTGGGTTCCTGCTTTGCTTTTTTTATTTTAGAGCTGTCCTGCTTCAGGAGTTTTCACCCTGCTAACAATTCAATCGTTGAAAAACTTTTCAGCCACCTGCCCCCTCTGCAGCAGCATCAAAACCTGCTGAGCAACGCGTACAACCAGTTTGGTTTACACCCAGCCTGCAACAGGTTGCTTATTGGAGTTAGGATAGCATTGTGCAGGCCAACGCCCCGCTTACAACCAATATTATGGGCCAACTGGATCCATGACCCGGCTTCGCAAAGGTATATGGAAGTTTTATCTGAAAACCAGTTGCCAATAACAAAAAACACTGAACAACAAACCCTTACTCTCACCTTTCACCTCTCACCTCTCACCTCTCTCACTCCTCCCTACAGAACTTCTCCCACACGCGTGCAATTACTCTTTTGAGGCTTTCTGCAGATACGGGCTTGGTGACATATTCGTCCATTCCCTGGCTGAGGTATTTTTCGCGGTCGCCTTCGAAGGCATTGGCGCTGAGGCCAATAATGGGAGGCAGGTTGGTGTAGCGTGTGCGAAGGGCGCGGGTGGCGGTGATACCGTCCATAACGGGCATCTGGATATCCATAAAGACCAGGTCGAATATACCGGGCTTGTATACCTCCAGGGCTTTCTGGCCATGTTCGGCCAGTGCAACCTGGTGGCCCATCTTTTCCAGGATCAGTTTGATGACCAGTTGGTTTACCTTTTTGTCTTCCACCAGCAGGATCTTGAGCGGGCCGGGGTCTTCGGGCTGCTCTTCAGGTCCACTATCTTCAGGCCCCTGGTAGCCATACAATGCCTTGAAGGTGAACCAGAACCGGCTGCCCTGCCCCGGGGTGCTCTCCACTCCTACTTCGCCACCCATCATTTCTGCCAGTTTGCGCGATATGGCCAGCCCCAGCCCGGTGCTGTCGCTGTGGCGGGTATCCTTCACTTCGATCTGAGAGAAGGGGACAAAAAGCTTATCCATGGCTTCGGGCGGAATACCGATACCCGTATCCATCACCTCGATACGAAGCTTGAGTTCTTCGAAGGCACGTTCGTTTTCGTGTATTTGCTGGCGATGGTCAACCGATGCATGGAGGGTAATGGTGCCGGAGGGGGTAAACTTCACTGCATTGTAGTAGAGGTTGTGCAGCACCTGGCTGATCCTTCCGCGATCGGCCAGGATCATACCAGCGGCTTCGGGCTCGATACGGGTAACCAGTTTGAGATTCTTCTCATTGCGCAGCGATTCGAAAATATCTGCAGCATGGCGAAAAAGTTCCTCCAGGGAGAAGGTTACCCGCATAAGGTTCACCTGTCCGGATTCGATCTTGGAGTAATCCAGTATCTGGTTGATGATTTCGCGCAGGTTTCGGCTGGTTTGGCGAAGGGTAGCGATATACTCCTGTTGGGTGCGGGTAAGGGGCGTATCGCCCAGCAGGTCGGTAAGGCCGATGATGCCTGTAAGGGGGGTTCGCAGCTCGTGGCTTACGTTGGCAATGATATTCTGTTTGATCTCGGCCGACTTGCGTGCCAGCTCCACCTGGTTGTCGAGGATCTGGTTTTTGAGCACCAGGGCACGTATGCGCATCCTCACGAAAGCGGTAAAGAGCAGGGCTACCAGCATAATATACCCTGTCCAGGCCCACCAGGTTTGCCACCATGGGGTAAGGATGGTGAAGGAATATTCCAGAATGGGGCCACCCTGACCCAAGGCAGTTAGGGCCCTCACCCTGAAGGTATACTGACCCGGAGACAAGTTGCCATAATAGGCTGAAGGGTTGGAAGTGGGTCGATGCCATTGCTGATCTACCCCCTGCAGCATGAAGCTGTAGCGCAGTTTGCGATTGTCGGGCGATATGCCGGCAAACCGAAAGCCCAGGTAATTGTGGCGATGCGACAGCCTGAGGTTTTGGGGCACCTGGTGCCAGGGAGCCAGCGCATCGAAAAGGATCCTGCCCAACCCAACAGGGTTGGCCATCTGCTCGCTTTTTCGATCAGGATTCATCAGCCCGGCCCAATGGATAGCTTCATTGAAAAGCTCCACCTGTGTCAGCCTGACCCTGGGTGCAAGGGTATCGTACCAGGAGCGGTCGGAGAAGAAGGAGGTGAGGCGGTCGTTGGTTCCGACCCACATCTTCTCACCCTGGCGCAGCAAAGCCTCCTGGTTGGTGCCCATTCCCAGAAACCCGTCTTCAAAGCCGTGCGAAACAAAAAGGGTAGCTTCGCGGGAAGGATCTTTGGAGGCCAGTGTTGCACCGGAAGAAAACCTGAGCAGAGTTTGGTGGGGCAAAACATTGATCCCAAAGCGCCCCCCAAGGATGACATTGCCGGCATGATCCTGGGCAATGGCAAGAATGTAATTGTCGCTAAGGCCATGGCGTGAAGAAAAGTTTAGAAATTGAGAGCCGTTAAACATGGAAACCCCATTGCCTTCGGTTCCAAACCACAGGTTGCCCAGGGAATCTTCAAAACTGGAGTAAATATAATTTCCGGCCAATCCATCGGCAGAGGTATAATGCCGAATGCCCAGGGAATCCATTTTGTAGACCCCACTGCCCCAGGTTCCTACCCAAATGGCGCCGTGCCGGTCCATGATGATATCTGATGAGAACATTGAGGGCAAACCCTGTTCTTCGCCCCAGAAGCTAAAGAATTCACCATCGAATTGCACCAGGCCTTGTTCGCCAAAAGCCATCCATGTATTTCCATTTCGGTCTGTTACCCCATCATGCAGAAACCATCTTCCCTCTTTGTGGTCCATTGGGTAGTTATAGAACTTTTGCCCATCGAACCGGGTGACACCTCCATCATCGAGCGACATCCACAGGTGGCCTTTGGCATCGGCAAACAATCCTTCCATATATCTGACAGGGTCGTGGGGCCGGTTGGAATATTGTGCAAACTCCTTTCCGTCGAAGCTTACAAAACCATCCTCAAAGGTCGACATCCACAGTTTGCCGTTGGGGGTTGTGGCCAGGGAAATGATGTTATGATCCACACCCTGCGATATGGAGTAATGCTGAAACACCTCACCCAGGTAGCGGGTCATCCCTCCATTATGGAAGCCGATCCAGATTACACCGCGATTATCCTCAAAAACATAGGAGATAAAGTCGTTGGAAAGCCCTTGTTCGGTTCGGAATATGGTATAGGTATCGTCCTCTGCCAGCACCAGCCCACCGCCCCAGGTTCCAAACCAGATGCGTTGGCGTGAGTCGACCAGGATGCGATTGATTCGTCCGAAAGGAAAACCGTTGCGGGAATCGTAGAAATAAAACTGCCTGCCATCGAAGCGCATGGCCCCCAGATGATCTACCCCCAACCAGAGCGTGTTGTCGTCCTGCACGGTGAGGGTGGAGATGGGATTCTGTGGTCCCACGTGCGGTGTATGGATCAGGTGAAATGCACCCTCTCTGAAAAGCGCCAGTCCTTTATCGTAGAGTGCAATCCACACATCGCCATTGGCCGAGGTCCGCAGAATATGTCGCTGGGCTTCCGGCAGCCCCTGTTCAGGACCATAGTGGTAGAAATAAGTTCCGTCGAACATACTCACCCCGCCATATCGATAGGTAAACCATATATTTCCATTGGCATCGCGCTTAAGAGAGTGCAGGGCATTGCTCTTCAGGTTGCCCGACTGGGCATCATAACGGAAGATATGGTGTCCATCAAGCCTGAAAAGGCCTTCCATTGTGCTCATCCAGATATTCCCTTTCTCATCTCCCACCACTTCGATTACATCATTGATATTGAAACCCTGGTTTTTGTTGTAGCTTTCTATGGAAGTGCCATTGAAGCGCATCAGTCCTCCCCCCATGGTACCAATCCAAAGCTCACCTTCGGGGTCCTGGTAAAAAGAGGAGACAAAATCGTGGGTAAGCCCCTGGGTTTTGGTATGGATCAAAAACCCGAAAGGATTGTTGTCGCGGCTCACCGGAGCCGACAGCGGGATCAGTTCGGGCAGTTGCATCTCTTTGATGGTGGGGGCAGCAAGCACCTTCTCGGGCAGGCTGTATCCTCCAAAGCCCGGCCTAAGCACCTGCGGGGGCTGCATGGAAGTGATATGGGGGGTTGCTGCCGGGATCTGATTGCCGGGATGGGCAATCCGTTTGATTACCTGAGCAGTTGTAACTACCGGCTGGGGAGCTCTTTCCCTGACAGGGGGTTGCACCTTATCCCAGCCCACAAAAGTACCTGGCTCAAAGTCTTTTTCCGGCATATGGGAATGACCGTGTTTATCTGCACCTTCGCACCCTGCCCAAAAGAACAAAGCAGGCAACAGAAGCACAAAATATACGACCCTTGCTAGTTTTTCAGAAAAAATATCTTTCAGTGTGTTTCCCAATAAAATCATAGGCTGCAAACACCTCTTGTTTGTCATGTACGGCGGGTTTCCTCCTGCCACCGAACCATAACCTGGTTTGTATCTTCCGATCAATAAAGTTACAAACCTAATCATTGTTATTTACATGAAGATAAGTATTTCACGCAAAATACCACTCACCTCTGAAAACCTAACACTTACAACACGCTCCAAATAGTTAGGAAAGCGAAGAAACAACAAAGCCGGCATGACCCCTTTGGGCTATGCCGGCAATAATGGGTAGAGAGAAAAACTTCAGAGCAGTTTGGCAGCACTTTCCATCACAGAGGCCAGGCGGATGGCATCGAAAATGCGTTCTTGTGCTGTACCCAGCTGGCGCAGAGAGGCTTCGTGGGAGCGCACACACATCTCGCAGCCGTTTACCGCCGAAATGGCCAGGCTGATGAGCTCGAAGAACTCTTTGCCGTTTACAGGGGCCATCATGATGTTCATACGGAAACGGGCCGGCAGGTTGTTGTACTTTTCATCCTGCATAAAATGGCGGAAGCGGTAGAACACGTTGTTGGCAGCCATCAGGGAAGCGCAAGAAACCACTTCACTGACTTCTTCTTCGGAAGCACCAGCCTGCAAAGCTTTTACGCGCAGGCTCTGCACCAGTAAAGGCTTGCCAGCATTCACTGACAGTGCTACGCCCAGCAACATGCACTCTTTCTCGCTGAGATGGTCGCTTTTGAGGGTAGCCTTGAGGTTGAGTTTCAGATCGCGCAGGTACTTGGGACTGGCCACATCGGCAAGCATTTCACCGCCGGCAGTTTCCAGGCCCAGCACTTCAAACAGCTCGTTGAGGGTATCGGGAGATTGAATCATGATTGTCTAATATTAATTTAGGTGCATTTCAGATTTTTGATTTATGATCAGAAACATCCGGTAAAACTTACGAGATTGGGCTTCGCCGCTACTAGGTGATCTCCCTTCGATTGAAACTTGCATGAGCACTTCGGCTCACACAAAAGGATGAACTAAAGCTCGGCGTAGCCCAAATGCTCTTTCATGCAAGTTCCATTCTACCAATGAGTTAATCAAATTATTTTGGAATACAATAAAAGAGCATTCTCAGGTTTTTGGCTGTGAAAGGGGTTGGAGGCCTATTCGCCCTCCCAACCCCTCCGTCGATAGCACAGGAAACTGTGATCCCAACCGTAAGAAGGTGTAGTAGGAAATCTGAGATTTACGAATTGTCGGCTGTTTTTTGATTTACCGGACCATAGCGATACAAGATTTTGTGGTAAGAGATATAAGGTTTATCCTTTTCACTTTTCACTTTTCACTTTTCACTTTTCTTCTCACACCTTTCACCTCAAACCTCACATCTCACACCTTTCACCTCACACCGCCAGAGTTTCCTGACCTTTTTCCCAGTTGCAGGGGCACAGTTCGTCGGTTTGCAGGGCGTCGAGTACGCGCAGCACCTCATTTACGTTGCGACCCACGCTCAGGTCGTATACACTTACCCAGCGAATAATACCATGCGGATCCACAATAAAAGTGGCGCGGTAGGCAACTTTTTCATTGGCTTCCAGAATACCCAGCTCTTCGGCCAGCGACTTGGAGGTATCGGCCAGCATGGGGTATTTCAGCTCGCGAAGATCTTCGTGGTCTCTTCTCCAGGCGTGGTGTACAAACTCACTGTCGGTAGAGGCACCAATAAGCATGGTGTCGCGATCGCCAAACTCACCCGCAGCCTTGTTGAATTCAGCCAACTCGGTGGGGCAAACAAAGGTAAAATCCTTGGGCCACCAAAACATCACCATCCACATACCAGCATCCTTATGATCCTGTGAAGAGATTTTGGCAAACTCTTTCCCTTTTTCCATGGATACTACAGCGGTTTTCTCGAATTGGGGGAACTGGCTTCCCACACTGATCACTTGATTTTTCATCTTTTTTCGGTTTTATAGTTAATTATTTAACAATTAGTTTCGCGTCGGGTGTTTTGGTTGTTAGCATTTTGTAATTGCGTTGCAAAACTACCCAACCGCCCCCTATAAATCAAATTGATAATTTCTATCTTTGCATAGATTTTGTTTATAAGGAGAGACGGGAGACGGAGGACGGAAGACCGAAGACCGGAGTAAGTTGAGGGCACAGCCCGAAATCCCGCGCCATGCGGGAACCGAAGACGGAAGACGGAGGACCGAAGACGGAAGACAGGAGACCGAAGACGGAAGACTTTTAAACTCTCACCTCTTAACTCTCAATTTTTAACTCTTAACTCTACCCCCCCTTCCCCCATGACCCTCCAACAACTTGAATACATCGTTGCGCTTGACACTTGCCGCCATTTTGTTACGGCTGCCGAAAAATGTTTTGTTACCCAGCCCACCCTTACCATGCAGGTAAAGAAACTGGAAGAGGAGTTGGGCATCAGGATCTTTAACCGTTGCCATAAGCCCTTGCGCCCTACCCCTGCCGGAGAAAAGATCATCAGCCATGCTTACAGGATTTTGCGTGAGGTAAACCAGATGAAAGAGTATGTAAACAACCGCAAAGGGTTGCTGGCGGGCACTTGGCGCCTGGGGGTGATCCCCAGCCTGGCTCCTTATCTTCTGCCGTTGTTTCTTCCATCGTTCATTAAAGAGTATCCGCAGGTGCAGCTGAAGGTATTTGAGATGCAAACCGCCGACATTATTGCAGCCCTTCGCGAAGATAGGCTGGACATGGGTTTGCTGGTAACCCCCCTTGAGCAGCGCGACATCCTGGAAACTGCTTTGTTTGAAGAGCCCTTCCTGCTTTATCTGCCCCACGATCATCCCCTGGGATTGAAAGAGGAGGTGAACCCTGCCGATCTTGACATCGCCCAGATGCTGGTACTTACCGAAGGGCATTGTTTCCGCAATCAGATCCTGAACATATGCGGGGAGCAGGCACAGGGAGGGCACCACAATTTCTTTTACGAAAGTGGCAGCATAGAGACCCTCAAGCGCATGGTAGATCAGGGCATGGGCTACACGTTGATACCATGGCTCTCTGCCGGAGAAAAAAGATTGCCCATGCGAATCCGCCCCTTTGCACAGCCCCAGCCCGTGCGGGAAGTATCTTTGGTTTACGGGCACAACTTCAGCCAGCATACGCTGCTGGAGAAGCTTGCGGAGAAGATACTACAGTCCATTCCGGCAACCCTGCACACCGGCACCCCATCCCTGAAAGTATCCATCGGACGGACACAGGAAACAACCCCAAAGATGGCATAAGTCCTTGAGGTAGCGCACAACGCCTGCAGGCTGAGTTTGCAGCAATTGCACCAAAACAGGCAGACACCAACCTGTTAAGCTGTTGTTTAACAAAACAGCACAGGCAATAGCAAAATCAGATATCTTTGCAGCCGGAAACTGCCAGTGAGACTGTTGCAGGATAAAATACCCGAAATCTGTCTTTGTGTTACTGATTATTTACTGATAAATGATTAATCCTTTGATTTATGGTTTCCGGGTATCCTTCCGTCGTTTGTTCAAGGAGCGGAAATTCACCCTGATCAACACATCGGGTCTGGCTGTGAGTATGGCGGCTGCCTTGCTGATCTTTCTCTACCTGCTTTTCGAAACCAGCTACGACAAGCATCACCACAATCATCAGAACATTTACCGGTTGGCTACCCAGGTTGCCATGGGAGGCGAAACACATGCCATGGCAATGAATTCGGCAGCTATGGGCCCCCTGCTCGTGGAGCAGGTACCCGAAATCACAGACTACCTGCGGATCTTCCCAGCCAACTTCTTTTTCAGAAATCTCATTTATCGCTACCAGGACAAAAGCTTTCACGAAAATCGTGTGCAGGCAGTAGATTCCACATTTTTTGATTTCTTCACCTATACCTTTCTTTACGGCAACCCCGAAACCGCTCTCACAACGCCCTTTTCTCTGGTTATGACAGAGAGGATGGCGCAAAGGTATTTTGGCGGCGAACCACCCCTGGGTAAGGTAATAGAAGTAGAGGGAGCAGGTCATTTTACGGTTACTGCAGTGGTATCCAACCCATTGCCCAACAGCCACATGTTTCTGGATGGGATGTTCTCCATCTCCACTTTGTATCACCTGGAGCACCTTATCAGCAAAGGCTATCTGCACGGTTCAAGCTGGCCCTTTTTGCAGCAGAGCTTCGACAACCGGATCATCTGGTTGTATGTAAAGACCCAACCCGGGTTCAATCCTGATGAATTTTTGCGCAACCGATGGCTTCCCCTGTACGAAAGTCATATCGGGGGATCCGGGGGAGAAGAAACGTTGCTCTTCCAGCCTCTTGCAGATATCCATCTTACCAGCAAGCTGGCCTACGAAATGACCAACCAGACCAATACGGTAACGATGATGAATCCTGATCTGATCAGGATATTTACCCTGATAGGGATTCTGCTGCTTGTGCTGGCAGCCATCAACTACACCAATATCTCCATCAGCCGTTTTCAGCAAAGAGGGAAAGAAATGGGGGTAAAGAAAGTTGTCGGGGCCCTGAAGAAAGACCTGGTAATACAATTTCTCGCCGAATCGATCCTTACCTCGCTGGTTGCTTTTTTCCTTGCCCTGTTGCTGATTGAGATCCTGCTGCCGGAGATCAACCGGTTGCTGAGAGTGCCCCTTTCTCTGAACATCTTTCAGAATCTGAACCTGATCCTTTTGTTTGGTGCCATTGCACTTTTTACGGGAATTGTATCAGGGCTGTACCCTGCGGTATATTTTGCATCCGCCTCTCCCCTCAGAGCGCTCAACAAGAGGTTTGGCGCCGGAAAAGGATCGCTGGGGTTGAAAAAGATCCTGATTGTGGTGCAGTTCATGATTTCGGTTTTTATGGTGGTGGCCACCATCGTTGTTTGGCAGCAACTGGCCTATATCACCAACAGAGATCTGGGTTTTGATCCTCACAACGTAGTGATTGTTGAACTTACAGACCAGACAAGCAGACAAAATGCAAGGTCCATAAGGGATGAGCTGCTGCAAAACCCCGGCTTTAAGGATGCAGCACTGTCCAACTATTTCCCCTCACGCATCAGTTTCTCGCACGCAATGGATGTTATGATCAACAACCAGAAACTGCAAGTTGTGGCCAATATTGCCCAGGTAGATCCTCATTTTACTGCCTTTATGGGCATCGGCCTGGCAGAAGGTCGCTTTTTCGATGCAGACAACCCTTCTGATTTTCACAGTGCAGCACTGATCAACCGCACTGCTCAAAAACTGTTTCAATGGGACAACCCCATCGGGCAATCCATCGAAATGAATTTTACATGGCCCGATGGCATCTTCACGGGCAACCGAAAGGTTATTGGCGTAATGGAAGATTTTCATTTTGCATCGCGCACCAGGTCTATTGAACCCATGATCTTTTTCCCCATGACCGAGCAGGCAGCCTACATAAATCTGCGCATTGAGGAGGAAAAAACAGCTGAAGCCCTTGGCTTTCTTACAGATCAATGGCAGAAGATGCGGCAGGGATACCCCCTGACCTTCTTCTTTCTGGATCGTACTATTGTATTTATGTACCATTCGCAGCGCATATTGAGCCTTTTCTTTGCCGCTTTTGCCGTATTGTGCATCTTCATTGCCTTCCTTGGATTGTATGGCCTTTCCGCCTATTCCATAGAACAACGCACTCGCGAGATCGGAATCCGCAAAGTACTGGGAGCCAACACTGCGGAGATTATGTACCTGCTGGCAAAAGAATTCCTGCTACTCATTACAGTGGCCGGATTGCTTGCCTCCGGTATTGCATGGATTTTCCTTCAGCAGTGGCTCGGTGGATTTGCCTATCATACCCATCTGGGAATAATCCCCTTCATCGCCGGATTGTTGTCGGCCTATGTGGTTGCAATGCTTGCCGTGGTGGTGCATGTACGAAAGGCCAGCCGCCTCAACCCGGCACAAGCTGTAAGGTACGAATAAAAAAGTGCCCTGATCTTAGCAGCCGGCTTCCAGCTTCCTGGCCATCTTTCTGTCGCCCTTCTCCCTGATTCCATCTCCGGCATTCCTTATCCGGTCTCGTGGTATTTGACCGAAGCCTTTGGCAAATCAATCCCGCATCCTTTCAGTCGCGGGACTGTGTGCAGAGCCCACAGCAGTTCATTATTCAAAAGAATATTAATTTTATTTAGTGTGTTTTTAATTTTATTGATTTTTTTATTACTTTTGATGCAAATATTTTGCATCATGTTAAAGAAAATGCCATTACAGTGCCCAGCATGCTCCAGCCCCCTGGAAGTAAAAACCTTGCAGTGTGCGCAATGTGCCACTACAGTGAATGGTCATTTCCCGCTCCCTTTGCTGGCCTCTCTGGAAGCCGATGATCAGTCCTTTGTGATAGAATTCGTTAAATCAAGCGGAAGCCTTAAAGAAATGGCCAGGCACCTGGGATTAAGCTACCCCAGTGTTCGCAACCGGCTGGATGAACTTATCAGTAAAATCAAAAACCTGGAAAACTCAAACCCATGACAACCCTGTTTCGCAATCCCAAAAGCATTTACAATCCCTTTGTTTACATTGCAGGAAAAGAGGCTTTACTTACCGGACTGGCCATCATAGCAATAACTGGTCTGGTAGGATGGCTGAGCCACAACTGGCTCGACGGCATGCTCGACATGCATTATGGCCCCCAGGGTGCTCTCTGGATGCACATTGCTTTAGGACTTACCAATTGGCTGTCGGCGGTGGCAGTATTCACCCCCATGGCCATGGCTCTTTCCCCTTCGCGGGTGCGGATTATCGACATTGCCGGCACCATGGCCCTGGCCAGATTTCCCATGTTGCTGGCAGTGGCAACTGGCTTCCTCAATGCCCCACGAAAGCTGGCCCAATGGACCCTTCACACCTACCTGGAGCAAGGCGATCCCGTTGCTCTTTCCTGGATGGATATTTTGCTGGCTGGCATGGCCCTGATTGCAATTGTTTGCATGGTGGTATGGGTGGTGGTACTTATGTACAATGCCTATAAGATCTCGGCAAACATCAGCGGTACCAAGGCTGGCGTATCCTTTACCATTGCAATGATCATTGCCTACGTTATATCAAAAGTTGCCGCAGGCTTGCTGATCCATAACTTTGCCGTAATCTGACAGCACTGTTGCATCCATCTTAGTCATTAATACTACAATCAATCCTGACATATAACCAAAAATCGAACTAGAATGAAAGTCATTGTATTTTTCCTGATGGCCCTGCTGCTGGCAATGCAAAGCAAGGCACAACCGGTGGAAGGCTCGTGGTACGGCCTCCTCAAGGTTCAAGGCATGGAGATTACGATCGTAATCAACATCACCCCAACACCCGAAGGCTTGCAGGCTACCATGGACAGCCCCGACCAGGGTGCTTTCGACATCCCTGTAGATGAAATAAGTTTCGAGGATGGGGTATTACGGTTTGCCATACGATCGGTGGCGATGCAATACTCCGGCACCTTGAAAGAGGGTATCATTGAAGGTACCTTTACACAGGCCGGAATGGATTTGCCTCTTGATCTGGGCCGCGAAAAACCCGACAAGCAAACCCTGGTACGCCCCCAGGAGCCTCAGCCTCCTTTCCCCTATCATGTGGAAGAGGTGTTTTTCCAAAATCCCAAAGCGGGAATACGACTGGCGGGCACCCTTACCATGCCCCAACGCCAGGGTTTTTTTCCCGCCGTTGTAATGATAACCGGTAGCGGGCCCCAGAACCGCGATGAGGAGATCTTTGGCCACAAACCCTTCAAGGTAATTGCCGACCACCTTACCCGCCACGGCATTGCGGTGTTGCGATTCGACGATCGCGGGGTAGCACAATCGGAGGGCGATTTTGCTTCGGCAACCTCTTACGATTTTGCTACCGATGTAGAAGCTGCGGTAAACTACCTGCGCACCCGCCCGGAGATCAACCGCACCCGGATCGGATTGATAGGCCACAGCGAAGGTGGTATAATTGCCCCCATTGTTGCCTCCCAGATTCCCGACAGGATCGGGTTTATCGTACTGATGGCCGGCACAGGTTTTCGCGGAGATGTGTTATTGTTGGAGCAACAGCGCCTGATCTTTGAGGTAATGGGAATGGATGCCGAAGAGATAGAGAGAGGCAGGATGATCAACACACGGGTTTTCGAGATGATTCAACACATACACGATACAGAGATCCTGAAACCGGCTCTGCAATCATTCCTGGAAGAGATCTTTAAGGATGATGAAATCCCTGCAGGCTTAACACGCGAAATGTATGTGCAGCAAATCATGGCTCAAACCACCAACCCCTGGATGCTTACCTTTTTGCGCCTCGACCCTACTGTATACCTGGAGAAAGTAAAGGCTCCGGTACTGGCCATCAATGGCACCAACGACCTGCAGGTACCCCCTGACAATCTGCAGGCCATAGAAGCAGCCCTGCACAGGGGTGGCAACACAAGGGTTACCCTGATGGAATTCCCGGGGCTCAATCACCTTTTTCAGGAGTGCGAAACGGGCGATCCGGCCAACTATGCAACCATAGAGCAGACCTTTGCCCCCCAGGTACTTGAGAAACTCAGCACCTGGATCAACGCACTGTTTGCAAACTGATCGATAGAATTAAAAACAAAGCAAAGGGGGTAGAATTTTTATTTTCTGCCCCCTTTGTTTTTGAAGAAATACTCCTTTTGCCTGCGTTTGTCCTTATCGCCCCGCACCACAAACACTTTCTTGCCGGTGTAAGGATCGAGCCCGGTATAGTACATGGTGGTGGCAAGGGTCATAGGAGTGGGTGTAAACTCCTGCACCTGCTCGGGTCGGTAACCCAGTTGTGAAAGCATCTTTTGCAGATCGGCCATATCGCTTTCAAGGGTGCCGGGATGACCGGAGATAAAATAGGGAATAAGTTGCCAGGGCAATTTTTCACGCTGGCAGATCTGCCGGAAAATCTTATGGAACTGCTCAAACCCCTCGAAAGAAGGTTTGCGCATATGCTGCAATACCCTGGGGGCGGTATGTTCGGGGGCTACTTTCAAACGCCCCGACACGTGATGCACCAGCAATCGTTTTATATAAGGGGTAAGCGCATTGTCGCGATCCTGCTGCGGGCTTTTGTTTAACAACATATCATAGCGAACGCCGCTGCCGATGGTGATCTTTTTCACCCCCTTAATCTTTTCTGCTTTCTGGTAAAGATCAAGCAGGGGCTTATGATTAAAATCCAGATTCTTGCACGTATTGGGATAGATACACGAAGGCCTTTTACACTTTTGGCAGATGGAAAGGTCCTTTCCCTGCATCCTGTACATATTGGCCGAAGGACCACCCAGGTCGGTAATATGGCCTTTGAAGCCGGGCATTTTGCTAACCCGCTCAACTTCTTTGAGTATAGACTCCTCGCTGCGGCTCACCACAAACTTTCCCTGGTGCATATTGATGGCGCAGAAGCTGCATCCCCCAAAACAGCCACGGTGAATATTTACCGAATGGCGTATCATCTCCCAGGCGGGAATAGGAGGTTTTTTATGGTACCTCGGGTGGGGTTGCCGGGCATAAGGCAGATCGTAGGGCTCATCGGCCAGGGGGCCTTGTACAGGGGCAAAAGGAGGATTCACCACCACCATTCCATTGCCGCAGGGTTGAAGCAGCCGGGGAGCCTCCATGCTGTTGGAGGCCTCCTCGATGAGGCGAAAGGCCTGGGCAAAAACCGGCATGCTGTGCAGGCACTCCTCGTGGGAGGGAAGGCTGCGGTCCGGAACATTCTTTATGGGCTGCAACTGTTGCGGATCCGTAAGAAGAAAGGCAGTTTGGGGCAGGTTGCGAAGAGAACCTACGGGAACACCCTTTGCAGCCAGTTCCAGCAACATTTTCCAGGCTTGCTCACCCATGCCGTAGAGCAACAGATCGGCACCACTTTCGGCCAGGATGGAAGGTTTCACCTTATCCTGCCAGTAATCGTAATGGGTAAACCGGCGCATGGAGGCTTCCACACCCCCCAGCACCACAGGTATATCAGGAAATAGCTGCCTGAGTATCTTCGAATAAACCGTGGTGGCATAATCGGGACGGTAACCGGCTCTCCCCCCCGGAGTGTAGGCATCATCGCTGCGACGCCGGCGTAAGGCAGTGTAATGATTAACCATAGAGTCCATACTCCCGGCCGTTACACCAAAAAACAATCGCGGAGGGCCCAGCTTTTTAAAATCGCGCAGATCGTCGCGCCAGTTGGGCTGAGGCAAGATGGCAACCTTCATCCCCGCTTTTTCGGCCAAACGCCCCATCACAGCCACCCCAAAGGAGGGATGATCCACATAGGCATCGCCACTGATGAGAATGATATCCGGCTGATCCCAGCCCAGCTTGTCGAGCTCATCACGTGAAGTGGGAAGAAAAGGAAGAGGTAAAGACATGAAAAGGGTTTATCGGAGAATCTGCAGCATACCCAGCAAAACAATACCCAGGGCCAGCACTACAATAAGGCCAATAATCACTCTGCGGCTTTTGCGAAGCAATCGGTTCTCCTTTTTGATGTGATATTCGAAGATAATACGCCGCAGCACATTGCGGATCCGCTCTGTGGCAGCTTCAGATTTTACAACATAATCGTAGGCACCGGCTTTTATGGTATTGGTTGCCACCTCAAGTTTATCTACAGAGGTCAGAAAAACAATCTGCACATCTTCATCGATCTTACGTATGCTGCGCAACACTTCCATTCCATCCATATGCCCCTCACCCAGCATATAATCCAGCAGAATAATCTCAGGCTTCAGGTGCATATGTGCCAGGCAGTCCTCACCATTGCCGAACACCTTGACATTCATGTAATTCTTCCGCTCAAGGCTATGACGAATGGCTGCTGCATAAGCCTCATCATCCTCCACAATAAAAATCAGGGTATAGTCAGGTTTTGCCATAGATCTGTTGTTTCAGTCCACTTATCCTACCAACGAATTTACTATATTTTTACGTAGGCTGTCATGAAATGTTAATTTTTTTTGCGATTAAATGCTTTAGGCCCAGTTTACGTGAAACTAGTAGTTTGTTTCGGTTTTTTTAACCTATTTTAGCCATGGCAAATGAAAGGAACCTTGAAAACCAAAACCATAGCTCAAACACTTCCCTTATACTCCACCCCTTACGGTTCTGTTGCTCAAAATCAAAATTTTTATTCAGACCAAATAAAAATAACAGAACAAAAACCTACCTGTCAGCACTTTGCATTGCTATTCATTTTGTTTTTAAACAACAAGTTTTCTTGTTTAAAACAACTACATGTCTATATATTTGCATTTGTAAATACGTTTATCAGGGTTTTCATTCCAGGCTTAACCCAATACAACTCTGTTTACCTGCACCATACAATACTAAACCCAACACTAAATAAAGCAACATGAAGAACACACTTACCTTTATTCTTTCGGTAATTGTTCCTCTGGTGATCATTACCGTGGTATTACGCGATGCATCGCAGGACAACAAGCTCCTGGCCGAACTGCGTGAAGAATACAGCAAACCCCGTATCCCCGGGGTCGACCACAGTAAACTTGAGGCGCTGCAGCGAGATTTTGACAATCCGCATGAAATCACGGCAACCTGCATTTCCTGTCATACAGAACGGGGGCAGGAGTTGCTCAACAGTTTCCATTTTACATGGGAGAGGGAAGATTTCATTGAGGGACGTGGAGTAACCTACCTGGGCAAACGCAACCTTCTCAACAATTTCTGCACCGGTATTTTTTCCAACGAGGCTACCTGCAACCGCTGCCATGCGGGTTATGGCTGGCAGGATAAAAACTTCGATTTCAACAATCAATACAATGTTGACTGTCTGGTTTGCCACGACAATACGGGCACCTACGAGAAGCTGCGTGGGGGAGCCGGCTACCCGGTTCCGGGACAGGATTTCAGATCCATTGTACAAAGCGTGGGGCGTCCTCAGAAGTCCAACTGTGGCTACTGCCATTTTCATGGAGGTGGAGGAAACAACGTAAAACATGGCGACCTGGAGGAAGCCCTGCTTACAGCGTCGCGACAGGTAGATGTGCACATGGGAGTGGATGGGGCCAACCTGGCCTGTGTAGATTGCCACACTGCTGAGAACCATGTAATGAAAGGTCGCTATTACGGTGTTTCGTCTGCCAACACCCGCAGGGCCACTTGCGAGCAATGCCACACTGCAACTCCACACCTCAATACTATGCTCAATACCCACGTAGCCAAAATTGCATGTCAGACCTGCCACATCCCCGAATATGCTAAAGTGAATGCAACCAAAATGTACTGGGACTGGTCTACTGCAGGAGAATTGCAGGACGGAAAAGTTTTCGAACTCTTTGACGAACTGGGTAATCCCATTTATCAATCCATCAAAGGAGATGCGGCATGGCAAACCAACGTGGTGCCTGAATATTTCTGGTTCAATGGTACTGCCGATCATTTTCTGCTTTCCGACCTGGTAGATACCACCGAAGCCTTCCTGCGTATCAACACCCTGTTTGGAAGCTACGAGGATGCACAATCGCGAATCTACCCTGTAAAAGTACACCGTGGCCGCCAGCCTTACGATCCGGTTTATATGACCATTCTGCAAGCCAAATTGTGGGACCGCGAGGCAGGCAAAGGCGCCCTTTGGCTCGATCTGGACTGGGCAAGGGCACTGGAAGAAGGGATGAAGTATCTCGACCGCCCCTACAGCGGCACCTGGGATTTTGTTGATACAGAAATGTACCTTCCTGTAAACCATATGGTTTCGCCTGCAAGTGAAGCATTACAGTGCCAGGATTGCCATACCCGCACCAACAGCCGCATGCAGTTTGTGCAGGGAGCCTACATACCGGGCAAAACCACTTTTGCCGCTGTAGACACCATGGGTGTATTGCTGATCATCCTTTCCTTTGCTGGAGTGGCAACCCATGCACTGATCCGTTTTATTTCACAGAAAAAGAACAAGCAATCCAAAACTATTTAACCCATGGCAAAAACTGAGAAAGTATACATTTACAAGTTGTACGAAAGGTTCTGGCACTGGACCCAGGCCTTTCTGATCTTCTTCCTAGCTTTAACAGGATTTGAGGTTCATGGCTCTTTCAGCTTTTTTGGATTCGAGGCAGCTGTTGATCTGCACAACAAAGCGGCATGGGCATTTATTATCCTGACCATTTTCACCATCTTCTGGCATTTCACCACAGGGGAGTGGAAACAATACCTGCCCACTACCCAAAACCTGAAGGCACAAGCAGAGTATTACATTCTGGGAATTTTCCGCAATGCCCCCCACCCCACCCGCAAAACCATCCTCAGCAAGCTCAACCCCTTGCAGCGTTTGGTATATCTGTCGCTGAAGATCCTGGTGTTTCCGGTAATGATTGCCAGTGGACTTGCCTACATGTTTTACCGTTATCCCAGCCAGGGAGAGATCAAAGAGCTGGGCATACAAAGCCTGGAAAGAGTTGCCCTGGCGCACACTATCGGTGCTTACATACTGGTTGCATTTGTAATAGTGCACCTTTACCTGATCACTACAGGCCACACAGTAACTTCCAACCTGAAGGCCATGATCACCGGATGGGAGGAGCTGGAAACAGAAGAGGGAGAGGCTCCCGTTTCCAAAACGGTAAAAGACCCCGTTGGAGAAAACCTGAACGACACTGCAGACATGCACAACAAGAGCATTCCTAATTCGGATAACACACAAGAAATCTAAAGACAAAGAGCATGAAACATTTAGTAAAGCAAAGCCTACTTGTAGTTCTGTTTATTTGCAGCACAATGGGTCTTAAGGCCCAGTTCAGCATACATGCCGACCTAAGCCCCCGTGCCGAACTCCGCCATGGCTATCGGCAATTGCCCAAGGAAGATGAAAAAGCTGCCATCAATGTAAACCAACGCACCCGCCTGGCTTTTGGATACCAGCATGAGAGTTTACGAATGCATATATCTTTTCAGGAAGTGCGTGTATGGGGTCAGGAGGTGCAGCGTCAGCACAATGCCAATGTGGCGGTGCACGAAGCCTGGGGCGAACTGCTGTTCAACCCCAACCTTTCCCTGAAAGTGGGTCGCCAGCACCTGCGCTACGACAACCAGCGCTTTTTCGCCATCAACGACTGGATCCCTATGGGCCAGAAACACGATGTAGCACTACTCAAAGCCAAACTGCCCTCAGGAGAGTTGCATTTTGCCACTGCATTCAACCAACCCGCATCGGCATTTCAAAACAACTTCGGCACACTATATAGCATCAACAACTACAAATACATGAACTTTGCCTGGTTCAACACCTCGCTGAGCGAAAACACGAAATTGAGCCTGCTAGCTGCAGCAGATGGTTTTGAGGGGGAAAACAACCCCAATACACTCTATGTACGCGGCACCTGGTCGGCTTACCTTACCAGCAAACTGGGGGGAGTAGATCTGATGGTCAACCCCGCTGTGCAACACGGGAAAACCCGCGGAGCACGTGATATTGCAGCATGGTATTTCCGAACTGATGCATCCCTTTCACTTATGGAAAACAGCACATCGACCCTGGGCCTGGAGATATTTTCGGGCAATGACCCACAGGATGGCTCAAAATACCGTGCCTTTGACGCATTGTATGGCGCTGGCCATCTCAACAATGGCTTTATGGACTATTTTACCCTGATCCCGCAGCACACCCGCCAGGCAGGTCTGGTAAATCCATTCATCAAAAACAACTTCAAGGTCACGCAAAAAACATCATTGGATGCCGACCTGCACCTGTTCTTCATCCAGAACGATTTCTTCCAGGGCCCCGATAAGATCAGCAAATACCTGGGTACAGAAATCGATCTTACACTCAACTACCGGTTCAACGACTTCACCCGGATCATCGGAGGTTTTTCCTGGATGTTTGCTTCAGAGTCCATGGAAGTAATCAACCGGGGCGCCGACAGCGGCTCACACAAAGAGCCTGCTTATTTTGCATACATCATGCTCAGGATACGCCCCAAACTCCTTTAGAACAAACCCTATACACCTAACCAAATAGCAGAACCATGATCACCTTTTTAAAAAACACAAGTCTTGCACTTACCCTGATGGTTTTCCTGGCAGCATGCTCAGGTACCCAGAAAGAGCAAAAACAAACCTCCCAGATCAATGAAGCGGAGATTCTGCTGCAATATCTTGAGGAGAATGGCGACATTGTAAACCACCCCGACATACCCTTTTTTATCAATGCCGAAGAGATACACAACAGCCAGAATGGCTCCAACATACTGGTAGTTGATGTTCGCTCTCCCCGCGATTACAGGCGTGGTCATATTGCCCATGCTGTAAATGTGCAACCTGCAGACATTCTCTCGTACTTTGAAGAAAGCATAGAACCCAATAGCTTCAGCAAGATTGCCATTGTATGCAACAACGGCCAGCTTTCGGGTTATGTGGCAGCCATCCTTCGGATGCTGGGCTACAACAATATTTTCAACATGCGGTTTGGCATGAGTGCCTGGCACGACGACATTGCCCGCAGACACTGGTATGCCAATATCTCCGACGACTTGCTGGGCAAGTTGGAAACCACACCTCACCCCAAAAATGAGCCAGGCAGTCTGCCTGTTTTACAAACGGGCAACACCGATGGCTACAGCATTCTGCGCAGCCGCGCTGCGGAAGCTCTCAATATCAACTGGGAAGATGTGGTAATTGATTACCTGGATGTGCTGGAGCAACTGGAAGACTACTACCTGGTCAATTACTGGCCCATAAGCCTTTACGACCAGGGGCACTTACCCGGTGCAATCCAGTACAACCCCAAAAAAGCATTCAGAAGCGAGGAAGACATCCTTACTCTTCCCACTGACCGCCCCCTGGTGGTGTATTGCTTTACCGGACAGAATGCGGCCTATGCCAATGCTTTTCTGGCTGTGATGGGATACGATATTCGAAGCCTGGAGTATGGTGCCAACAGCTTCATCCATCAAACCATGCTGCTTACCCAGCCTCCGGGCCGCGCCTTCTCCGAGAGGCATGTAAAAAACTTCCCCCTTCAGAGGGATGGATTGCAGCAGATGACCCAACAGCGCAACGTTCCTTCGGAGAAGGTAGAGGTTACCACTGCACAGGGTGGTTGCTGAGTTTTATCCTGCCTCCCGCCGGCCCTATAGCCCGGGAGGATTTATTTTTTTTGACCCGTATTTCTAAATTGCAATAATAGTATGACAACTCCCTCCAACCCCAAACCTTACATGAACCCTTACCTGGCGGGCTTTCTGCTGGGGCTGGTACTTCTGGCGGCCTTTGTGATTGCCGGTCGTGGACTGGGTGCCAGCGGAGCAGTTAAGGACGCCATGGCCACGGCAGTGATCCATGCTGCACCCGAATATGCTGCCCAGAGTGGTTTTTACCAGAGCTACATCAACGCCCCTGAGAGCCCCATGCGCAGCTGGCTGGTTTTCCTGGCCCTGGGGGTGATCATCGGAGCCTTTGTCAGTGGTGCCGCTTCAGGGCGTATGGCTCTGAAAATGGAGAAAGGCCCCTCCATCACTGCCACCACCCGTGCACTGTTTGCCATTGCCGGCGGTCTGCTCTTCGGGCTGGGTGCCCAGTTCGGAAGAGGATGCACCAGCGGTGCAGCTCTCAGTGGCATGGCGGTGCTTTCCACAGGAGGCATCCTCACCATGATGACCATCTTCGGAACCGGATACCTGGTGGCCTATTTCTTCCGCAAACTATGGATATGATCGTTTGTTGTGCAACCTTCTTTTTACTGACTTAAAACTCTGATGATATGGCTCCTTTTATTCCTGAAGGACTGGTAAACCCTCAACTGAACCTGTTTTTTGCCCTCGTATTGGGTATTGGCTTCGGCTATGTGCTGGAGCAGGCCGGGTTTTCCTCCTCCCGCAAACTGGCTGGTGTGTTTTATGGTTACGACTTTGTGGTTCTGCGGGTGTTCTTTACCGCAGGCATCACCGCCATGACCGGACTTCTCTTTTTAAGTTTTATGGGCTGGATCGACATGAGCCTGGTTTACATCAATCCCTTGTACCTATGGTCGGCAGTACTGGGTGGCGCTATCATGGGGCTGGGATTTATTCTGGGTGGATATTGCCCCGGCACCAGTGTTGTGGCTGCCACAGTAGGCCGCATCGATGCCATGCTTTTCCTGGCAGGTTCAGTTATAGGAATCTTTATTTTCGGCCACTTCTACAATGCATGGGAACCCCTCTACAATGGCTACTTCGAAGGCCATCCCTTCATATACGAAACACTGGGTATGTCGCGTGCATGGTTTGCCTTTATCCTGGTGTTGGTGGCTGCTGTTGCATTTGCCATTACCCAACGTATAGAAGACAACATCAACCAAACACCTGTCCATGTAATTGAGCAACGCCCTACGTATGTGGTACCCGGCGGATTGCTGATCCTGGCCATGTTAGCGATGCTTTTTCTGCCTCCACAGCGCAAAAGCAATGCCCGCGAGCTGAGACCTGAAGCATTGCTGGCCCAGATGCAGGACCCTCAACGATACGTAACGGTGGAAGAAGCGGTATACAAAATCATCAAACAAGACCCCACCCTCATCCTCATTGATGTGAGAGAAACGGAGGAATACGAACGGTTTGCCCTGCCCGGGGCCATCAACATACGCACCCAGGAGATACTGGGCCGTCGCTACCGCGAATTCTTCCGCAACAGCCAGGGCAAGAGAGTATTCTATGGTTTTGGCGAAAGTGCTGCACAGCAGGCCTGGCTCATAGCCATGCGTGCCGGTTTCCCGGATGTATATATCCTGGAGGGTGGCCTTAACGGATTGTTCGATGAACTGTTCAACGGCAGCGAAAAGCCCGAAGATCCCCTTAACCTGGATCAGGAGTTCAGGGTAAGGTTCCTTACCCGTGCCAGGCAGATGTTTCTGGAGGGAGATGCACTGCCCCGACCCGCAGCCACCCCTACCCCCATCCGCACCCTTATTGAACTGGAATCGCCCGGTGGACGAGGCGGTTGTTAAACCCTTTAATCCTTTTCGACACATGCAAAACAACAGCACATTAAATACCATCAGCCTGCTTGCCTTTGCCTTTGTGGCAGTGGTGGTAATAATCAACCTTTTCACTACCAACAATTATGGCCGATCCAACAAGGAGGTAACGGAGATGCTGGCCTCGCAACCCATGCTCAACTTCCATGAGCTGCATCATGTGCTTGCACAGAATCCTGATGAAATACTTCTCATAGACCTGAGAGAAGAAGCCGATTTCATAGCAGGCCACCTGCCGGGGGCTATCAACATCCCCCTGGCCACTTTACTGACCAGCAGCCACTTGCGCCAGCTACGACGAGCCAAAAACTCCCTCATTGTACTTTATGGCACCACCGAGGCACAGGCCCAGGGAGCCCGGTTACTCCTGCTGGCCAAGGGGTTGCAGCCCAACCTGCGTGTTCTGGGAGGTAATTACGAAATGGCCGTGCGGTATGCTACAGAGAATTTCAACCCTGCCTTTGCATCTTACAAAGATGAAAAAGCCCGTTTTGATTACCGCAGGTTTATGGGTACAGCCAGACCCGCACAAAGCAGCAGGCCTCAACCGGCAGGCATTATACCTACCCTGCAAACCGCTGCTGCTCCGGCAGGAGGAGGGTGCTGATCAACCTGCGGCTCCCATGAGCCCCACATCCTTGCACAGCAAATGCAACCTTTCGTGCATGAGCCGGCCTGGCATGCACAGCAGATTGTTCTTTTATCAGAAAAGACATTTTTTTATTCTTTTACCCCCACGAAAGTGGTATATTTATCCCTTTTGAAAACATCAAATCCAGAGGGATGAATTTTGACGGCAACACACAGCTGCGCCTTGCCTACGATTTTGTAGAACAAACCGGAACCCACGTTTTTCTTACCGGTCGTGCCGGCACAGGGAAAACCACTTTCCTGCAATTTCTGCGCAATCAGTCGGCCAAGCGTTCTGTGGTGGTAGCTCCTACAGGGGTAGCTGCCATCAATGCCGGGGGTGTAACCATCCATTCGTTTTTCCAGATCCCTTTTGGCCCGGTGCTGCCTCACAAGCAGGTCGAAACCTCCCCACAAAACAACCGTTTTCAGAAACTCAGCAAAGACAAGATCAACATTATACGCAGCCTTGATCTGCTCATCATTGATGAGATCAGCATGGTGCGCGCCGACCTTCTCGATGGCATTGACCAGGTGTTGCGCCGCTACCGCAACTCCTACAAGCCTTTCGGAGGGGTGCAACTGCTGCTCATAGGCGACCTTCAGCAGCTTCCCCCTGTGGTTAAGGAGGAGGAGCGCGACTTGCTGTCGCCTTTTTACTCCAGTCTTTTTTTCTTTGGCAGCCAGGCTCTGCAGCAAACCCGGTATGTATCCATAGAACTGCAGCACATCTACCGCCAGAGCGATCCGCAATTCATCTCGCTGCTCAACCAGGTGCGCAACAATCAGCTGACCCCGCACAGCCATCAGCTGCTCAACCAGCGCTACCTTCCGGGTTTCAACCCAACCGACCAGGATCGATACATCACCCTTACCACCCATAACAACCAGGCCAGCCAGATCAACCAGGGGAAGCTGAATCAGCTCAAGACCCCTTCCCGGCAGTTCAGAGCCACCATTGAAGGAGAATTCCCTGAGGTGGCCTATCCTACCGAAATCAGTCTGGTGCTTAAGGAGGGCGCCCAGGTGATGTTTGTAAAAAACGACCCCTCTCCCGACAAACGGTTTTACAACGGAAGGATCGGGACCATTGAAAGCATTGAGGAGGACTTATTATGGGTGCGTTGCCCCGGAGAAGAAGACCCCATTGCCGTTACGCCACTGACCTGGGAAAACCGCCGGTACACCCTGGATGCCCAAACCCAGGAGATCACCGAACACGTTATGGGTACTTTCACCCAATATCCGCTGAAACTGGCATGGGCTATTACCATTCATAAAAGCCAGGGGCTCACTTTCGAAAAAGTGATCATCGATGCCAGAGCCGCTTTCGCACATGGCCAGGTGTATGTGGCGCTGAGCCGCTGCAAAACCCTGGAAGGGCTGGTGCTGAGCTCCCCCATCGATTCTTCCTCCATAAGGAGCGATCATGCCCTGAACACTTTCCACCAGCAGATTGCCGCATCTGCTCCGGACCAAAACCAGCTCAGAATGGCCCGAACCAGCTTTCAGGCAGAGTTGCTCGAAGAGCTTTTCGACTTTAACCCCATCCATCGCCGTATGCGTCAGTTGTTGAAGATCATGCGCGAAAATGCCGCTACCACTGATGCCTCTGTAAGTGCAAAACTCAGTGCCATGGAGAGCACACAGATCAAAGAGCTGACAGATGTGGGTGCCCGGTTTATGCCCGAGATCAACCGCCATATAACCACCTATGGAGAGGCGGAGCAGAACCTGGCTCTGCAGGAACGCATCCGGAAAGCAACCTCCTATTTTTTGCCACGGCTCAGACAGGAGGTGTTGGAGGTGCTCGAAAAGGTTTTTCTTGACAGCGACAACAAGCAGGTAAAAAAACAACTTACAGAGGCCTTCGACCGGCTTTTGCACGAGATAAAAATCAAACGCGATTGCCTGGAGGCATGCATAGAGGGCTTTCGAACCCAGTCTTACCTTGAGGTAAGGGCCAAAAGCTCCATTGAACAAACCCGCCAACGTGAGCGCAAGCCGGCACTGGATGAAGCATTGTCGGAAGAGAGCCAGCACCCCCGCCTGCTGGCAGCCATACGCCAGTGGCGCGACAAGGTTGCTCAGGAGCTCAATGTGCCCATCTACATGATATTGCCCCGCAAATCCATGACCCTCATCTCCAACCTTCTGCCCGCATCGCTGGATGCCCTGGCTGCCATCCATGGCATGGGCAAAAAGAAGGTAAATACCTATGGCCCCGACATCATCTCACTGGTACATGAATACTGTGTTAACAACGATGTCCGGCCTAGCTATCAGGTTGCTGCGGGCAAAAGCACCACAACCAAACCCAAAAGCAATGCTGCCAGGAAAAAACCCACAGGCGACATCAGCTTCGACCTGTTTATGCAGGGCAAATCTATTGAAGAAGTGGCCCGCCTGCGCTCCCTGGCACGCGACACCATTGAAAAGCATCTCCTCCCATTTGTAGAGTCGGGCCTTTTACCTGCCAGCAGGGTACTGAGCCCTGAGAAATTTGCTGTTTCTGCAGCCTACTTTGAAAAATACCCCGACGGCGCTCTTTCTGATGCACGGGAGCAACTGGGTGAGGAGTTCACCTGGAGCGATCTTCGCTTTGCCAGAGCACATGCGGCTTTCGTGGCCCGTGCAAACACCCCCAACCTCTGACACACCTTGTTTCCGGGCTCTTAAGGGGTTTCGGGCATGCGTGTTTTCCCCGATACTTCAGGCCAAAAAAATTACGTGAACCACGTAAGACCATCTTTCGTATACAATGGTGTAAATCAAAGCCTAAGGAGCTCTTTCTTATCAGAAAATCCTTATGCCATCAAATCAAGCCATGAAAACCTTGCCTTATAACCCCGACATACCTGCCACCGAAACGGCCACTGCAGTTGCCCGGCATTCCGGCACGGAACTCTACAAGCGTTATCAATATACTCAAAACCTTCTGCAGAACAAATACCACAGCTTCATAATGAATCGTAACCAAACCGAGATTCTTCAGAAGCTCCGCGAATTGTTAAAGACACAGAAGCTAACCGAGTTTGATTTTGCCCGGTTGATCGGACGTATCGAGAAGTGGAACAGCCTCAAAATCTCTTTTCCTGCTCTATACCTTGATATCCTGGGCATCAGCCACGATGAGCTGCAACTGGCCCTGAGGGCCGACCTGAATGCTTTCCACAGGGCCATGCAGCAAAACTGGATTGCCGACAGTTTCCTGGTAGATCTGCCCTCGGGTTCGGTTAGGATTGCGTTGCCTCAGGGATTGCCTGAAACAGATGCAGTAAAGGTGGCTCGAAACTGGCAGCTAAAAACTCCTTACCGTGCCAAGTATATTACCGTGAAAGAGTTGCGCACCACGGTGATTCAACCTGACGGTCATACCTATGTATTGAGCTACCCCCCGGTGCTTTCTTTGCGCAAAGGGATATATATCCCCTCGCAAACGGGTGAGTGCCAGAATGGTTTGAAAATTCCCTGATGATCAGATCTGGCAGAAAAGATCCAAAACCTTTATGAGCCGATCCACATCGCTGCGATTGTTGAAGAAGTTGCAGGAGATCCGGATTTTGCCCATACGCAACGAAGTGACTACATTGTGGCGGGCAAGAAACTCCACTGCCTCAGCATTGCTGCCCTTTTGCAGATTTACCAGCACAATACCCGAGCGTTCGTCATCCGTTTGCACCGGGCTTATAACCTCCGCCGGCAGTAGGGCCAGCTCCTTTACCAGGTAAGCTGAAATCTCCAGTATTCTTTGCCTGATGCGCTCTCTTCCAATGTGTTCTACAAAATCCATTGCAGCATCCAGCCCGGCCAGTGCCTGGATATTCTGGGTGCCAAAATTGTACTGCCCGGCATGGCGAAACTGCCGGTAGGCAACATTTTTCTGAGTGGGGATGAAGTCGTCGGGCGGAGGCATAACCGAAAGCCAACCCGCCATGGGATTGGGAAAAGACTGCCTGAAGGAGGCACGGGTAAACAACATGGAACCGGTAATGCCTGCCAGCCCCCACTTGTGGAACGACACCGCAAGCACATCAATGTGCATCTTTTGCACATCCACTTCAAAAACGGGGAAAGCCTGTGTAGCATTTACTATGAAAAGTAACCCTTTGCTTTGGAGCATGGCTCCCAGCCCAGCCACATCGAGACGAAAACCGCTGGCATATTGTACCTGGCTGCAGACCACCCCAAGGGTTTGGTCATCGCATGCTTCCAGGATGCTTTCAGGGGTATATCTTCCTTGCAGGGGTTTTACAAATTTCACCGGAATACCCTGGTACTCAAAAGGGATATTACTGGAAGGGAACTCATCCATCAGTGAGACAAGGTTGAAAGGTGCAGGGTGAGCAGCCTTGAGCGAGGCGGCAATAAGAGAAAAGGCGGTGGAGGTATTGGGTACAAAGGCGATATCATCGGCCTCTGCCCCAATCATAGCACCCAGCTTCTGGCGGAGGGCATCGGCCCTGTTAAGGTCTGCCAGGAAATTGGCATCACCCATGAGCATGATCTGCTCCAGGGCTTGCCGGGTAGCCTCAAAAACCCTTCGGGGCATGGGGCTCATGCCTGCACTTTGAAAATAGGCCAGATGATCGGTTACGGGAAACTGCTCGCGGATCTCTTCCCAGAATTTCTCTTCCATCATTGTAAGGTTTTGCATTGGCAGCTGGCAGGTTATTCTTCGCCCATATGACGGATCCTGTCAACAGTATCTTTCACTACTATAAAATCGCGGGATGGCAGGATAGAGGGCACAAAGGCAGCCACCTTATTGTAAAGGAAACTTCCATCGCGCGTTTCGTCAGACATCAGAGAGTTGTTGCGGTTGAGATGGTTGAAAAAAATCAGAAATACACTAAGCACAAAAGCTATTTTTAAAGCACCTGCTGCCACACCGGCCACCCTGTTAAAGATATTGAGCCCGGTAACTTTAAATATCTTTTCGATAAACCGCGCCACAATATGTACGGCCACAATTACCAGTACAAAGCTTATAACAAAAGCAAGGATCTTAACCGCCATGGGGTTCCAGTCCATCATCTCCAGTATCACCTTGCCGGTAATATCAGCGAAAAGCGCGGCCACAAACACCCCTGCAACCAACCCAATGAGCGATGCCGCTTCAAGGATAAATCCCCTTGAGAAACCCCTGATGGCTCCAATGGCCAAAGGAATGGCCAGAATAAAATCTACATGGTTCATAATCTGAAATATGAATTACTCAGCTGCAAGCTGCAAGATGGTATCAAATTCTTCCTGTTTCAGGGGCATTACCGAAAGGCGTGCCTGTTTTACAAGGGCAATATTCTCAAGACGTTCGTCCGATTTAATCATGGCCAGGGTAACAGGTTTCGCCAGTGCCTCGCGAGGTACCATTTCTACCACCACCCAGCGGTAGTCGTCGGTGGTTGGATCGGGATAATGTTCTTTTACCACTTCGGCATATCCCACAACTTCTTTATCAGACACACTGTGGTAGAACAACACCAGGTCTCCCTTCCTCATGGCTTTGAGATTATTCCGGGCCTGGTAGTTTCGCACACCATCCCATATGGCTTTTCCTTCCTTAACGAACCGATCCCACGAATAGGCGTCGGGTTCGGATTTTACCAGCCAGTAGTTCATAATAGTGTTGGTTTTAGAGCAATGTACCAGGCAGGGTTTGTGTTCCAGCCAACCTCGGAGGTTGCCGGGGTCTTTAACCCATGCCTGCCATATTTCAGTTCATAATTTTGTATATCAGTTCTTTGAGCAGGTCGCCATCGGATGCCGACTGGTTGTCCACCCCTTTGAACCGCAAGTCGCATTCGCGCAGATGGCCAAAAATGGCAATGAGTTTGGTCAGCGGAAAAGCGGCAGCAGCCTTTTGCACATCGCCCACACGGTAGGGTTGAATCCCCAACTCAGCAGCCACATTCTTCGGGCTTTTATCTTTGATGGAATGGTAAACAAGCAAACGTGAGAAAAAACCCTGCAGCACTGCAAGGGTAACCACCAGGGGGTTGCTTTTGGGATTGTCGGCAAAATATTTGGCAATCTGAAAGGCTTTGAAGGCATTGCGTGAGGTAAGTGCTTCCTGCAGCTCAAACACATTGAAATCCTTACTGATACCGATGTTTTGCTCAATGAGGGCGGGGGTAAATTCGCCACCTTTGGGCAATGAGATATATACCTTGCGCACCTCGTTGACCACCTTGCCCAGGTCGTTGCCCAGATGATCGGCCAGCAACTGAGCTGCCTGAGGGCTGATTCGGTATCCGTGTCGCTTCACATAAGCAGCGATCCACTCAGGCATTTTGTTTTCATAGATCTTTTTAGAATCCAGAACGACACCTTTGGCCGCCACGGTTTTATAAAAACTCTTACGCTTGTCGAGGCTTTTATACTTATGGCAAATGACCAGGATGGTAGATTTGAGCGGATTATTCACATAGGATTCAAGCTTCTCAATATCTTTAACGTTCTGAGCTTCTTTTACAATCACCACCTGGTGGTCCGACATCATGGGAAAACGTTTGGCAGTGGCAATGATGGTGGCAACATCGGTTTCTCTGCCGTAAAGCACGCTCTGGTTGAACTCTTTACCGGTATCATCAAGCACATTATCTTCAATGTAGTCGCTGATCACATCAATGTAAAAAGGCTCTTCACCCATGAGCAGGTATACGGGATGATAGATTTTGTTGCGCAGGTCTTTGTAGATGTCTTCCCAGGATAATTCCTTCATACAAGGCTAAATTCAGACAATGGGTATAAATGATTAATGGTCTTCAAAATCGAACTTAAGGTGTTTTACGGTGAGTCCCTGGTTGATGAGTTCCTTGAGGGAGTCAACACCAATCTGCACATGTTTTTCCACGTAGCTTTCACTCACCATCTTGTCGCTCTCTTCAGTCTTAACTCCAGATGAGATCATGGGTTGATCAGAAACCAGCAGCAGGGCGCCAGTGGGGATTTTATTATAAAACCCCACCGAGAATATGGTGGCAGTTTCCATATCAATACCCATTACCCTTATGGTTCGGAGGTAATTTTTAAAATCATCGTCGTGCTCCCATACCCGGCGGTTGGTGGTATAGATGGTGCCGGTCCAGTAATCCATATTATGATTGCGGATATTGGTGGAAACCGCTTTTTGCAGGCTGAAGGCAGGCAGTGCAGGTACCTCCGGGGGGAAATAGTCGTTGGAGGTTCCCTCGCCCCTTACAGCAGCAATGGGGAGAATAAGATCGCCCAGCCGGTTGATCTTTTTCAAGCCTCCACATTTGCCAAGAAACAAAACTGCTTTGGGCTGAATGGCGCTCAGCAGATCCATGATGGTGGCTGCATTGGCACTTCCCATGCCGAAGTTTATGATGGAGATATCTTCGTGGGTAGCGCTGGGCATGGCCCTGTCCAGGCCATTGATCTTTGCATTAAACTTACTGGCAAAAATATTTACATATTGGTTGAAGTTGGTCAGCAGGATGTACTTGCCAAACTCTTCCATTTTGGTGCCTGTGTAGCGTGGCAACCAGTTTTCAACAATTTCTTCGCGGGTTCTCATAGGATGGTTTGTGTTCTGATGTGTTTATTTTGCTAAAATACTGCTATTTCTTCTGTTTATAATTTGTTTTTTATTGGTCGTATGCCTGCCCCGCCTTTGCGGGGGAACTCGCCAAAAAATACCCTGACTGCATGTATTGCGAGGCTGCGAATTTAATCATCCGCGTGATTGTCAAAATTTTTGTCATGGCTCGTTTCGTCTATTCTTCGCTGAAAAGCTTTGGCAGGGCAAATTTAGGAAATCTTTGGGGTGTACCCAACTGATTCCGATTGAGCAGGCACTTGCAGCCCACTGTTGCACCCGGTAAAGTTTACTACCTTTGCCATTGCAATAAACCCTCTGAGCATGCAAAACCTTAATCTGCCCGCTTTTGTACATAAAACCCGGCAAATGGGAAAAAGGTTGATGATATTCGACCCTTTTCGCAAACAATGGGTAGTACTGACCCCAGAGGAATGGGTGCGTCAGCATTTCCTTCACTGGCTGTGCGACAGCTGGGGTTATCCGCGTGGGTTGATGGCAGTGGAGACCTCTCTGAAGTACAACCAACTGAGCATGCGTGCCGATGCAGTAGTGTACGGGCAACAAGGGCAGCCCCTGATGATCATTGAATGCAAGGCTCCGCATGTGACCATCGACCAGCAAACTCTTGAACAGGCTGCCCGCTACAACTTCGCCTTCAACACGCGCTACCTGATGCTCACCAACGGGTTGCAACATTATTGCTGCTCCATTGATACCGCCAGCGGATCGCTAACTTTCCTGGAGCAAATACCACATTTCAGCCAGTTACGTTAAATCCGTATTTACACCTCCTGCAATATCGGCAGTTTGTTGTAAATTTACCCTCCCAAGGGTTTATTTATCAATTTGCTATCGTATGACCAGCTCTCGCCATATCCGCCCCTTCCTTCTACTTGTGATGTTCACCATCCTTGCCCCTTCAGGTTGGCTGTATGCCCAGCATCCTCCCATATTCCGCATGCCCTCGCATCTCACGGAAACTGACTACCTGCCTGGCCACATCATTTTCAAACTCAAGGAGGAAGCTCGTATTCACACCAAATCAGACGGGATACAAATTGCGGCTTTTGAAGAGGCTCTGCAGAGTCTGCATGCCCTCCACACCCGCAAGCTTTTCCCTTCTCATACCCCTCCTTTGAAGAGTACCCATATCAGCGGTCAGCCCTTTGCAGATCTGAGCCTGATCTTTGAAACCCGCATCCCCGAAAGCCAATCACTAGAGGAGGGTATCAATGCCTTGTATGCCACCGGGCTGGTAGAGTACGCCCAGCCCCGCTATTTACCCCAGCCTTTTTTTGTACCCAACGATCCTTTTACCGGATCGCAGTATTACCTGAATAACATACGCGCTTTCGATGCCTGGGCCCTGGAGCAGGGCGATACCAGCATGGTGATTGCCATTGTGGACACCGGGATTGATCTTTTTCACCCCGACCTGATCCACGACATCGCCTACAACTGGAACGACCCCATCAATGGAGAAGACAGCGACAATGATGGCTACATCGACAACCACTTCGGATGGGATCTGGGCGAGAACAACAACAACCCCCAGTACAATGCTAATGCTCATGGCGTGCATGTGGCCGGTATTGCCGGAGCCAGTACCCACAACGGTACAGGGATGGCCGGAGTGGGTTTCAATAGCCGGCTATTACCTGTTAAAGTGAGCGATGCCGATGGCCGCCTGGTACGAGCCTATGAGGGAATAGTATATGCTGCCGACCAGGGAGCCCAGGTGATCAATTGTTCGTGGGGTGGTGCCATTCCGCCCGGGCAATTTGGCCAGGATATCATCAATTATGCGGTGTTGAACAAAGATGCTATCGTAATTGCCTCGGCCGGCAACTCCAACAACCAGGTAAGGATCTTTCCTGCCTCCTACGCCAATGCCATGAGTGTGGCGGCCACCGATATCAACGACATAAAATGGGCCAACTCCAGCTTTGGCAACCTGGTCGACCTGTCGGCACCCGGCGCCAATATTTTATCCACCTGGATCAATGGCACCTACATTTCCTCCAGTGGCACTTCCATGGCTGCTCCGGTGGTGGCAGGTGCTGCTGCTTTGCTGCGAAATCACTTCCCCCATTACTCAGCTCTGCAGATAGCAGCACAACTCAAAGTAACCACCGATCTCATTGATACCATAGCCGATAACCTGGCCTATGCCGGCCTTTTGGGAACCGGCAGATTGAATGTATTCAGGGCACTTACCGAAACCCACCACCCCTACATTCAGCTGGTACAACTACAGCACCCCAAGGAGCACTACCAGTTGTATGAACCCGGCCAAAGCTTTGCCCTTGCAGCAAATTTCATGAACCTGCTGGCATCCACTGACAATATCAGGGCGGTTCTTTCCACAACGTCCTCTCATGTGGAGATCCTTTCCAATGAAGCGATCCTGGCTGATCTGCAACACATGCAGCCCTCCAACAACTTTGACCAACCCTTTGTGATCCAGATCAAGGAAGGCATCCCTGCAAGCCATGAAGTTCTTTTCACCATAAGCTTTTTCACCCAGGATGACCAGTTTGCCGGCAGACAAAACTTCAGCATTACATTCAACCTGGACTACCTGAACCTTAGCACTGCGCAGCTGCAAACCACCGTAAACAGCCGGGGCAATGTGGGTTACAACTACCCTGATTTTAACCAGGGTGTTGGGTTTATCTATGGCACCACTAACCAAAGCAGAACATTGATAAAAAGTGCAGGCTTTATTGCCGGATCGAGCAACTCAAGGGTGGTCGACAATATTTACGGAGCCATGGAGAACTCTTTCAGCGGCTTACTGCATTCCTCACGCAATGCCCGTTTGCAGGAACCACCCCAGATGGGTGATATCCACATAAGAGGCTCTTTTACCGACAGCCTGGCAGGCAGCAACAAGATTGGAATCAGGGTGAATTACGACATCTATGCCTTTGAGCAGGCCCCACTTGATAAGTTCATTATTCTGGAATACGAAATCATCAATACCGGCTCCCAGGCCATCACCAGCTTACATGCCGGTTTTTTTGCCGACTGGAACCTGATGGACAACCGCAACCACCGGGCTGCCTTTGACCAGGAACACCGCGTGGGGTATGCCTTCTCTGCCAACGGAGGTAATTTTACAGGCATACAACTGCTCAGCCACAACAACCTGAACCACTACGCTTTCGACAACCAGGGCTTTGGAGGCAGCATACGCATCAACGATGGCTTCACTTCTTTCGAAAAGTACACTGCTCTTCGCACCACCCGCGACAATGCTGGAATCTTTGACAAAGACAACGACATCAGCACTCTTATAAGTACGGGTCCGTTCAACCTGGGTGCAGGCGATAGTGTAAGGGTTTCCTTTGCTTTGCTGGCTGCCGACCACATCAACGATCTGCGCCATATGGCCCTTTTGGCCCGACAGGTTTTTACAGGAGAGTATACCGGCGTGGACCCGCAGCACACCAACAGGTTAGTGCTTTGGCCCAATCCTGCAGAACAACATCTTCATCTTGCGCTCCCTCAGGATCAACCTGTTGCAATTCGCATATACAACCATGCAGGGCAACTGGTATTCCACAAGTCAATAACGGGCTCAGAATCCATTCTGGATATCGGTTTCCTGCCATCGGGAGCTTATGTTTTGCAAATGATCTCAGATACGCAGGTCTATACCGGAAAATTTCTCAGGAAATAGGGCACTTAACCTGAGCAAAAGGCTATCTTTGCGGCCATTGGACCCCTATTACCAAAACATATGAACACTCAAAGAGTTCCTTTGGTGGCCATCGGATTGGCATCCCTGGTGCTGATGATCATCATCGGGGTATACCTGGTGCTCAGGCACATGCAGCAACAAGCCACCACCCTGGCATCAGACCCTTACGAACTGGTACCCGATGATGCCAATTTTGTATTTCACGTAAAAAACCCTGCACTTTTTCTTCAGTCGGTAACCCGCACTGGCCCCATGGCCAGCGACCTGGAGGTTCTTTTGAGCACCGGCAGAGGTTTCCCTCTTCTTCACCTTGCAGATTCGCTGCTTACTCATCATCAGGAGCCTGCCCGGCTTCTGGGAGAGCTGTCGTTGATCATTTCAAGGCATCCGGGGCAGACTGAAGATGAAAACCTATTGCTGTTCAACCTCCTGGCTCCCTCGCGCGCTTCACAAAATCAGCTGATATCCTTGCTTCGCAGCGACTTTCTTCCCAATTCCAGTGAGCAAAGCGAAAAAATTGCAGACCACACTCTGTGGGTGCTCACCCAGCCCGGTGGTACCACATGGTACTATACCACGGTGCAAAATACTCTGCTGCTTTCGGCCCATCGCAACCTTTTACTAAAAGCACTGCAGGGGGCACAAACAGGAGAAAACATCTCTTCGGCCATTGCCTTTACCGGTCTGCGCAATGCTGCTGGCCGATTTGCCGATAACCTCTATGTGCAAACCCCTGAACTCTATCAGTTTGGCACACAGTTTTTCTCCATACCCCGGTTGCTGAACATCCCTCATCTGGCAGGATGGCACGGATGGGATGTTACCTACAACCCCGGCGAGTTGCTCCTGAATGGCTTTGCCGATCCCGATCGGCGCAATACCACTTTTCTTACTCATCTTGCTTTTCAGCAACCCCGTCAACCGGAAATGTTTGACAAGCTGCCTCGCCAGTTGGCATTTTTGCTCTATCTGGGTGTAAGCGAAACCGAGGCCTTTTTTCCGGGCAATACCCCCCAGTCCTCTCTGGAGAACCCTACTCCACCGCTGCGCGATTATGAGCTTCGGTTTATGGATGTAAGCCGACTGCACCCCGACAGCATATACAACCACTGGACTGGAGAACTGGCATCAACGGGTTTTGCAGGTCGCGACAGTCTGCAGAGCATTGTGCTTGTGGGATGCCATGACTGCCAGGCACTGCTGGAGCATCCCGACCTGAAAGTGTTTCTGAGAACCCACGAAGAATCTGCTTCGGAAGAACAAACCATCCTGGCAGTTTCCATTCCTGGTTTTTTCCAGTCGATGACCCGGGGTCTGGTGGCAGAAGATATGCACTTTGCCCTATATTCGGAGGGATACCTGGTGGCAGCTACGCACGAACAGGCTCTTTACGACTACCTGGAGGCCATGAGGTTCGGACAACATTTTGGAGAGACCAAAGCTGCAGTGCAGCTACAAACCCTATTGCCCGAAAAGCAGAACCTGCTGTTTCACCTATCGCCGGCACTGGCCACCCCCTGGGCACAGAAAACAACCCCGCAACAAGAACAATCAGATCCCCGAAGTCTGCAAACCTTCTCCCAGCTAAGCATTCAATGGATTGCGGGATCGGGCAATTTGTTTTTTTCCAATGCTTTGCTTCGCCATGAGCCAGGATATGTAATCAGCAATCCGCTGGTTTGGGAAACCGCCCTGGAAGCCCCGCTGCACACTCCACCCACCCGTGTACGCAACCACCTGAACGGCCAAACCGAAATCATCCTTCAGGACACGCTTAATCATCTTTATCTCATCGATATGGAAGGCCAGGTGCTTTGGAAAAAAGAGCTCTCAGGCCCGGTGATGTCGGAGATATACCAGGTAGACATTTACAAGAACAACCGTCTGCAATACCTTTTCAATACGCGCAATTACCTTCATCTGATCGACCGCAACGGTGCCTATGTGAGTGGTTTCCCCATGCGTTTGCCTGCGCCGGCCTCTGCAGGAATTGCTGTATTCGACTATGATTCGAACCGCAACTACCGTGTAATCTTTCCTGCAGAAAACCACAGGGTTTACAATTACAACCTTGCCCGCCGCCCCGTGAGCGGATGGGAATACAGACAATCGCAGACCCTGGTAACCCGGCCTGTGCAACACATCCGGCTGGCAGGAAAGGATTTCCTGTTTCTTACAGATACCTTGGGCACGGTTCAGATCCTCAACCGCCGGGGGGTATCACGGCTGCATACCCGGCAAAAGATTCAGGCCGATCCTCGCATGCGGATTTTTGCGGCTTTGGCCGGCAACCCACCCTATTTTGTAATTGCCGGCAAAGCAGGAGAGATCAACCAACTCCAGCTCGATGGCAACATGGTAAGTTTCCAGCCCGACACCTTTTCGCTGCAGTACAAGCTGGTTCACGGCAACTTTTCCGACACCCGCCAGGCCGACCTGATCTACCTGGACAAAGGCAATCTTATGGTTTTCAATGCCAGCGGACGTCGAATCATGACCCTTCCTTTGGGAGCCGACCTGGGGCCATGGCTGCTGCAAACCCAAAACCATGGCACTTTGGTGGGCCTGGCAGACAGCCAGCAAAAAAGGTTGTTTCTGATAGACTCCGATGCCAGTATCCTGAGTCCGTTTCCGGTACCGGGCGATACAAGCTTTTTCCTGGAAAACTTGCAAAATGACCAGTACCTTGTTGTTTCCGGCCTTGAAAATTCTCTCAGGGCTTACATGGTTACCTTCAGACAGATCACGGAATAATTTTACCAATCCCTCTGCATAAATATGTTTACTTAATGATAAAATTGAGTAAATTAGCTCCATACATAATGAGTTTGCCTCTAAAAACCTGATAAAATGAGACGATTTTTCAAGCTGAACAAACCCCTGCATGCTGCATTGCTGGGCATTCTGATGAGTGCCTTTTCGGCCTGCGATTACGGATACCTTGATGGTATAAGCTCCATGGAAGATTATGAATACACTACCACCCTTGCACTTCCCCTGGTAAATTCATCCTTCAAAATTGGCGACATCATCGATCTGGATGAACTGGGTTCCATTGAAGTAGATGACGAAGGTATGGTAAGCATAGTTTACCGGGGCAGGGTATTCTCGCTTCCGGCATCGCAGATTTTCCAGATTCCCAATCAATCGCAAAGTTTCAACATTTCGGTCAATCCTTCCTCAAAAAGCGAACAGGTATTCGACAAGATTTTCCTGGTAACCTTCGACCAGAACCAGGTGATAAGCTGGGTAAAGTTTCTGGAGGGCCAGTTCAGGGTAGAGCTTACTGCTCCTCAACTCATTGCCGACGGATACAACATTTCTGCTACCTTCGAGATTTTGGGATCAGTGAGTTCCTCAGGAGGACTCGTACAGGGGCAGCTGGATGCCCAGAATCCGGCACAGGTACCCCTCAATGGGGCTACCCTCGACTTTGGCAATGATGCCAATATGTTCATGGTGCGCTACACCGTTACAGTTTCTGGCAACGGAACCCCAACCCATGCCCCTTATACGGTAGATTTTGCCCAAAACATGACAGGCCTCAGGTATGAGTTGCTCTATGGATATATCGGCGAAATTGCATTCCCCGTGGGGAAAACGGGTGTAGACCTGGGCATATTCAGAAATGCCAACCTTGGAAGCATCTTTTTCGAAGCCCCCAACTTCAGGCTGGTTGCCAACAATAGCTATGGCACACCCATCCATTTGTACTTCAACGATTTCTTCGCCAAGAACAAAGAAAATGAAACCATTGATGTTGAGAATGCCGATGTACAAAACTACCTGGTGATTGCCGCTCCTGCAGAACCGGGCATTACCGAAGTAAGCCGGTTTGTGCTTGACCGCAGCAATACCAACATCGATGCGATCATGGACATCCGCCCCAGCGAGATCATTTACGATGTTTCCGGATTGATCAACCCGGGCAATACCCCCGCGCAAAACTTCATCCGACACGACAGCCGTCTGGGCATTGATCTGGAAATTGACCTGCCCTTCTGGGGGCGGGTAGACTTTTTCGAGATCAGCGACACCCTTGATCTGAGCTTCGATGATCTGCCTGAGGAACTGGAATGGATTGAAATAAAACTTCAGATGAACAATGGTTTTCCGCTGAATGCGGTGGTAGAGGTATTTTTTGCCGATGAGAATTACAATATCCTTACCCCCCTGTTTGCAAACCCCGGCGATGCCAATATCATTGAAGCCGCTCCCACCAATCCATCTACCCAAACAGTAGTGCAACCGGTAAATAAAACCACCTTTATCATGATCGATGATGCCCGCCTTGAGCACATCAGGCAGGCCAGCAACATACTGCTGCAGGTACGCTTACTTACTTACAATCAGCAAGCAGGCGAGTCGGTAAAATTCCTGGAAGACTATGAGCTGGGCATCCAGATGGGGGCACGGGTTCATGGCAGAACCACCATTGAACTGAAACCTGCAGGCAACTAACAGCAAAGGCACTAACCCAAAAGATCTTGTTATGAAGCGATATATACTTACCCCCTTCCTCTTTTCTCTGATCCTACTCCTTGCCTCTGGCACAAGTTTCGGGCAGTTCAACAGCACCCTTTACTGGATGCAGGGCATCCCCCAATCTCATTACAGCAATCCGGGCATTCAGCCATTGCCGGGTTTTTACCTGGGGATACCGGGGGTATCTTCCATCTATTTCGGATTTAACCACAGTGGGTTTTCACCCCAGGACCTGATCAAGCGCAATCCGGTCACCGACAAGTTGTATATCGACGATCAGTCGATGCTCAACAAGCTCAACAAGCGTAATTTCCTCTCACTGGATTACCAGCATGAGATTCTGGCTTTTGGGTTCAGAAGCAAGAAAGACTATTTCTCATTCAACATCACCGAAAAGGTTGGGGCGCGAATGGGCTACTCGCGCGACCTGATGCGTTTGCTGGTGGATGGCAACGATTACTTTCTTCAGCAGGGCATTGCCCAGGGCGAAGATGTACCCGCCAATCTTGACGGCCTCACCCTTGACGCCATTCATTACCGCGAATTCGGGTTTGGCTATTCGCGCCAGTGGACCGACCAGCTCAGTGCAGGTGTAAGAGCCAAAGCTTTGCAGGGGATGGGTAATGTTGACTTTCGACGCTCAAACCTGAGCCTGATCACCCAGCCCAACAACTATGAACTGCTCCTGCAAGCCAATATGCTTATCAACACCTCTTTACCCATTGCATTGCAACCCATCGACTCGCTGGGCAATGCCGACTTTGAGCTGGAGGAGGAAGATCTCATCAACTACATCACCTCAACCAGCAACATGGGTTTTGCCCTGGATCTGGGAGCACACTACAAGATCAACGATAAGTTCTCTGTTGCACTTAGCATTACAGACCTGGGGTTCATCAACTGGAAGCGCGATGTGGAGAATTTTGGCATGAAAGGAGAGTTTGAATTCCAGGGAATTGACTTTAACGATCTTTTTGGCAGTGATAATGACAATCAGTTTGATCAGGTACTGGATTCCATACAGGAGATATTCGACATTGAAGAAACCATGCTGGCCTATCGCAGCCTTATGCCTGCCAAACTATTTGTATCGGCAAGCTTTGCCCCCACCCGTATGCATCGTTTTGCAGTGCTGGGCAGAGCCGAATACTTTGCCCAGACCCTGCATCCCTCTTTTGGGCTGTCTTACAATTTTCAGCCACTGAGCTGGTTTGGCACTTCTCTGTCGTATTCGGTGATCAACATGAATTACAACAATGTAGGCTTTGGCTTTCACCTCAACCTGGGCCCCCTGCAATTTTATACTGTAGTCGACAATTTCTTCGGAGCGCTGCGCCCGCATACGGTGCAAACCGCCACAGTGCATTTCGGACTTAACATTGTAGCCCGTACCCGCACCAAGGTAGACCCAACAGCTCCCAGTTTCAGATGGTAACTCTGCAAAGCCGGGCAAGCCTTCAAACTTTTGCAAGAGAACCAATTTTCCTTATTAAGGTAAGGAAATGCTTGTATTGCCAATTATTTCCTTATTTTTGCCACTGCTATCAACGTAAACAATACAATCAATGGACATCCATTATGTAGGGGAACATCTACTTCCCGGTAACATTGGCCGCTTTTCCATTATACTGGGTTTTATTGCGGCATTTCTCTCAGCATTCTTTTACCTTCAGGCCTCGCGCGAAAATCCCTCCGACACTCATCAATGGCGTCGCTGGGGCCGGATACTGTTTTACTTCCATGGAGCCATGCTCATGCTGGCAGGCACCATGCTCATGTACCTGTTGCTCAACCGTTACTATGAGTATCGTTATGTATGGGTGCATGTGGAAAACGACCTGGGCCTGGGCTATGTTATCGCCGCATTCTGGGCCGGGCAGGAAGGGAGTTTCCTTTTCTGGAACTTGTGCCAGGTTGCTGTGGGGCTGTTGCTGATACGTTATGCCGGCAAATGGGAAAACCCGGTAATGAGTATCGTGGCCCTTTCGCAAGTGTTTATGACCTCCATGATTTTGGGCATCAGTATGGGCGCGCTGGATATTGGAATGAATCCCTTTCTTTTACTGCGCCAGGTGCCAGAAAATGCTGCGAGTGAGTTTTTCCGCAACCCCTTTTACATGAGCCTGATTGTAGATGGCAATGGGCTCAACCCTCTCCTGCGCAACTTCTGGATGCTGTCGCACCCTCCGGTTTTGTTTATCGGATTTGCTTTTGCCCTGGTGCCTTTTGCCTACGGGGTATCTGCCCTTTGGAAGCAACAGTATACCCAGTGGATCCGCCCGGCTTTGCCGTGGGTACACCTTACGGTATTTTTCCTGGGTGCCGGTATTCTTCTGGGTGGCGTATGGGCTTATGAGTCGCTAACCTTTGGAGGCTTCTGGGCATGGGATCCCATTGAAAATGCATCACTGGTTCCCTGGCTTATTATCGTGGCAGGTCTTCACCTGATGCTGGTTGCCAAGCGCAAGCAGGAAAACCTTTTCCCTGCCTTTCTTTTTGTGTTTCTTGCCTTTGTTTTTGTGATCTACAGCACTTACCTCACCCGCAGCGGTGTACTGGCAGAAACTTCGGTTCACTCTTTTGGCAATGATGGAATGGGTTACCAGATACTGAGTTATCTGTTCACTTTTCTTATACTGGCACTGTCCATGCTGGTGGTTCGCTACAAACGGCTTCCCTCTAAAGACAACGATGAGCCCATGTCGCGCGAGTTCTGGCTATTCCTGGCCTCTATGGTGTTGGTATTGTCGGCTTTCCAGATCATCTTTACCACCTCCATACCGGTGATCAACCGGATTTTTGGCAGTGAACTTTCGCCGCCGGTAAACGTAGTGCAGCACTACAACAGCTGGCAGCTTCCTTTTGCTGTGCTGGTTGCATTGCTCATGGGGCTGTCGCACTTTTTGAAGTGGGGCAAAAACAACATTGCAGAGTTTCTCAGGAAAACGCTTCTTGCCGCAGGACTTTCTGCTGTATTCAGCCTTTTGATCATCTGGGGCACAGGCAACTGGCAAACGGCCCATATGGTATTTCTTTTTGCTGCCCTTTTTGCACTTTTCTCTTCGCTGGATATGTTGTTGCGCTTTCGCAACATCCTGCTCAACACCCCTGCCATTGTGAGCCACCTGGGCATTGCCCTGTTTTTGCTGGCCATACTGCTTACCTTCTCGCAACAGGAAACCATTTCGAAAAACACCAGCGGATACTTCCTTGGAGAATCCTTCCCCGAAAACGAAAACCTTCTGCTCATAAAAGATGAGATCCTGCCGATGGGTTCTTATTATGTAACCTACCGTGGAAACCAACGCCAGGGCGAAGACATTGTATACACCATTGATTTTCTGCGCAAAAATCAGCAGGGTGAATACTATCTGGTTTTCACCTCCACCCCTACCATCAAGCTCAACGAAAGCATGGGCAATGTTTACAACCCCTATGCAAAGGTGTATCCTGGCAAAGACATCTTTACCTACATCACCTTTGCTGATGTAGACAACCATGGGCACAGCCACGGGCCCGAGCTTCTTGGAACCTTTGAAATGGCGCTCCACGACACCTTGCACATTGAACACCACAACATGGTGCTTACAGCCATTGAGGCCAACAACGATGGCAGCAATATGAGCCAGGAAGTAGTGGTGGAAGCTACCATTGAGGTGAGCACACATTTTGGCAAAACCTACACTGCCAAACCGCGCTTCATCCTCAGAGGAAATTCTTTGCATCACCACGATGATGTGATCCGCGATCTGGACTTCCGGTTCCGTTTCAGTGAAGTTTCAGAAAAACCTTACACTATTTACATTGAGCTCTACCGCGAGCATCCGGAGTTCATCATCATCAAAACCATTATTTTCCCCTATATCAATCTGTTGTGGTTTAGCTGTGTGCTCATGCTGGCAGGTTTCTGGATGTCGTATCGCAAGCGCTGGAAAAGCCGCAACCGCGATTAGGGTATAACTGCCAATCTGTTAACCTCTGAAACTGCAGCTTATGATACGCAAGATATGCCTCATCGGGGCAGGAAATGTGGCCACCCATCTGGGTATTCACCTCCGGCAGGCAGGCCTGGAGATATTGCAGGTTTGCAGCCGTACAGAAACTTCGGCTATGCGGCTGGCTTCACTGTTGGACTGCTCCTTTACCACACAACCTGATCAAATAGTGGAAAATGCCGATCTGTATATCTTTTCGGTACCCGACCAGGCATTGGAAGAACTGATTGTGAAGTTTCCGCACAACAATGCTTTTGTTGTTCACACCTCGGGGAGTACAGCCATGGAAATACTTGCCGGACGCCATTTACGCTATGGTGTATTTTATCCTTTGCAGACCTTTTCCAGGGAGGTAGAGGTTGATTTTTCCACGATCCCCTTGTGTCTGGAAGCGCAGGATGAAGCACACCTCCAGCAGCTTGAACAGCTGGGAGCGTTGCTAAGTGAGAGAATTATGAGAGTAAATTCGCAGCAGCGTCTTTTTCTGCATATTGCTGCGGTATTTGCCTGCAATTTCACCAACCACATGTATGCCATTGCCGATGATCTGCTGCGCCAGAACCAGCTGAATCTGTCGCTGCTGCATCCGCTGATGAAGGAAACATTGCAAAAAGCACTCAGCCACCCTCCTGCCCGTGTGCAAACAGGCCCGGCCGTGCGGTCCGATGAAATAACCCTGAGCAAACATCTTAGCCAGCTCGAACCGTTGCCCACGTACCAAAAAATTTATACTTTCGTTTCGCGAAGTATCAGTGAAACACAAAATAAGAAAACCTAATTCCCTTTTCATGGCCAACTACAAAGCACTTCTATCTAAAATCACCACTTTTATTTTTGATGTTGACGGAGTTATGACCGATGGCATCGTATTGCTCACCCCCGACGGCCAGATGCTGCGTACCATGAATGTGAAGGATGGCTATGCCCTGCAGCTTGCCGTAAAGAAAGGCTACCGAATCATTATCATCTCGGGTGGCAATTCGGAGGCCGTTAGGCAACGTTTCCAGGGGTTGGGCATAAAGGAGATCCACCTGGCCATAGGCAACAAGCTGGAAGTGTTCCACAAAATTGTAAAGGAAGACAACCTGCAAATGGAAGAGATCCTTTATATGGGCGACGACATACCGGATTATGAGATCATGAATGAGGTGGGTGTTGCCGCATGCCCCAGCGATGCTGCCGAGGAGATCAAGCACGTGAGTCGATATATTTCACCTGTAGCAGGAGGCAAAGGGTGTGTTCGCGATGTGCTGGAACAGGTGATGAAGGTGCAGGGCAAGTGGTTCAACGAAGATGGTTTCCACTGGTAGCTCCCTGCTTGCATTTACAGGAAAACCCAAATATATGCTATCCTATCTGCAATTATTCCGCTGGCCCAACCTGCTGGTTGTGGTACTGACACAGGTACTGTTTCGATACGGGATTGTGCTGCCCCTTCTGGCCAGCCAGGGCATCAGCCCACAACTCTCCCATGCAGATTTTTTCATCCTGGTGCTCTCTACCGTATTGCTTTGTGCTGCCGGGTATGCCATCAACGACTATTTCGACCTGCGAGCCGACCGTATCAACAAACCCCGCCAGATTGTTCTGGGGCGAAAGATATCCAGGCGCAAAGCCATCCTTTATCACTCTATTTTTAATTTGCTGGGGCTGCTGGGGGGCATCTACCTGTCGCTTCGCGTGGGCCACTGGCCCTTGTTGCTTATCTTTCTGGTGGTGCCCACCCTGTTATGGATGTACTCTATACGATACAAGAAGAGATTCCTGATCGGCAACCTTCTTGTGGCATTGCTTTCGGCCCTGGTGGTAAGCATTGTCTGGGTGTTTGAGTCTCATGCCCTCACCCCTGATGCCCTCAACGAAACCGCCAGCGTTACGATCTCTTACTTTTCGAGGATATACGCACTGTTTGCTTTTCTTACCACTCTTACCCGCGAGGTGATCAAAGACATTGAAGATATAAAGGGCGATGTAAAAACCGGTTGCAGAACCATCCCCATCGTATCGGGCATACATGCCACCAAACGGCTGGTGATCTTCCTGATTCTGGGCATGATCTTTTTTGTTGCCTGGTTTCAGATCTATATCCTCAGGCGCGATTTCGACCTGATGTTTACTTATCTGCTATTGACGGTTCAGATCCCCTTTATACTAATGATCAACAAGGTATATACAGCCAAAGAAAAAGACGACTACCGCTCGCTGAGCCGGTTTGCCAAACTTATCATGGTGGCAGGAGTTATTACCATGTTTATTTTTTCGTTTTACCTGCATGATGGGTTTCCGTTGGAACTGGACACAACCCCCTTGCCCGATCCGGCGATCCTGCCATGACCTTTCTCTTTTATCATCCGATAGTATGCAGTTTTTTGAAGATTTAAAAAAGGCAGACCTGGTGCTGGGCTCCCAATCGCCACGGCGCAGAGATCTGCTTCAGATGGCAGGATTGCCTTTCAGGGTTTGGGTGCTTCCCGCAGGAGAGGAAGAGTTCCCCCCCGATATGCCCCCGGAAGATGTTTCACTCTTCCTTGCCCGTCAAAAGGCGAAACCCTACCAGACGCACCTTACCCCCCAAACCTTGCTTATTACCGCCGACACCATTGTGGTAAAAGATCATCATATTCTCAACAAAGCGGCCAATCCTTCCCATGCCCGGGCAATGCTGGAGTTGCTATCGGGTCAGGTTCACAAGGTAATTACAGGGGTTTGCCTGAGCTGTGCAGGGCAGCAACATGCTTTTTCGGAAACCACCCTGGTGAAATTCGCCCCGCTTTCCCCTGAGGAGATAAACCATTACATTGACACCTGCCAGCCTTTTGATAAGGCGGGAGCCTATGGCATACAGGAATGGATCGGGGCTGTTGGTGTAGAAAGTATTGAGGGCTCGTACCACAATGTGGTGGGCCTGCCGGTGGCAAAACTTTACAAAGAACTGAAAAAGTTCTTCTATGAACATTTTCAGCAGGCACATAAGGAATAATGCCTTACTTTTGCCCCTTTACACACCAGAACACTATTCATGAGGATTGCCGTTAACACTCACCTTCTGATCTATGGTAAGCTGGATGGTATCGGATGGTTTACCTACGAAACCATAACACGGCTTTGCCGCAACCATCCGGAGCACGAATTTATCCTGATATTCGATCGCAAGCCATCGAAGGAGCTGCATTTTCCGTCCAATACCCGTGTGGTGGTGCTTCCTCCACCGGCTCGTCATCCCTGGTTGTGGTTCATCCGTTTTGAGCTTCTCATGCCTTTGCTGCTGCGCTGGCTGCGTGCCGATATTTTTGTTTCGCCCGATGGCTGGCTTACTTTGCATGCACCCTGCCCAACCGTGCAGGTTTTACATGACATCAATTTTGCACATAAGCCTGCGGATCTGCCTTTCTGGGTAAGAAAGTATTACAATGGCCTTTTCCCGAAATATGCCCACCGAGCTACCCGCATAGCCACCGTAAGCCAGTTTTCGGCCAACGATATTGCAGAAACATGGAGCATTGACGTGGGGAAGATCAGTGTAACCCACAATGGCTGCAGCCAGGACTACCAGCCCCAGCCTGTGGAACAACAGCAACAAACCCGGCAGTTGTACAGCCAGGGCAAACCCTACTTTTTGTATGTGGGGGCGCTGATACCCCGTAAGAACATTGAAAAGATGCTGCGGGCCTATGATGCTTTCCGGGAAAAGGACCCCCATGGCACCCGTCTTATTATTGTGGGTCCGCACAAATGGGGAAGTCCAAAAATGGAGAAGACCTGGCAACAGATGAAATACCGCGATGAGGTTATTTTTACAGGACGGATGGGCACCCGGAAACTCAATGCACTCTATGCAGCCTCCAGGGCTTTGCTTTTTGTGCCTTACTTCGAAGGTTTTGGAATTCCTATAGTGGAAGCCTTTAACGCCGAAACTGCCGTTATTACCGCCAATGTAACCTCCATGCCAGAGGTTGCCGGCGATGCTGCCCTGCTGGTAAACCCGCACAACGAGCAAGAGATAACCCATGCCATGACCCAGCTCAGCCAGGATGACACCTTGCGTGCGCAGCTTATTGAAAGAGGCAGACAACGACGCAGCCAGTTCTCATGGGATCAAACCGCACAAAGGCTATGGAGGTGTATTGAGCAAGCGGCACAGAAACGACCCTAAATAAAAACTGCAGCGCAATGATACGCTGCAGTTTTTTTTTATGGGGAAACCTTTTTTCCAGGCTGGTATTATCTTCTGTTTCCGAGGAAAATCATGATGTAATACATCAAAGTTGCCAGCGATGCCAGAGCAGCCACCACATAGGTAAGCGCAGCCCACTTGAGGGCATCTTTGGCATTGGAGTGCTCCTCGCCTACGGTAAGGCCGGTATCGCGCAGCCAAACCAGAGCACGGCGGGTGGCATCAAACTCTACAGGCAAGGTAATAAAGCTGAAAAGAGTGGTGAGCGCAAACATTACGATCCCTGCCAGCAAAATACCCGGATAGGCCTGAATGGTAAGGATACCGATCAGTAGCACCCATTGCATATAACGTGAACTAACGCTGATAACCGGCACCAGTGCCGAGCGCATTTTCAGGAAGGCGTAGGCGCGTGCGTGCTGCACTGCGTGCCCGCATTCGTGAGCAGCCACCGCCGCTGCAGAGATACTACGGCCATTGTAAACTTCCGGACTAAGGTTTACGGTTTTGTCTACAGGATTGTAGTGGTCGGTAAGTTTGCCAGGGGTAGAAATAACCCTCACCCCTTCCACTCCACTGTCGCGCAGCATTTTTTCTGCCACCTCACGTCCCGAAAGCCCGGAACGAAGCCCCAGGCGGGAATACTTATTAAACTTTGACTTCAGCTGATTGGATACAAGCCAGCTAAGAAGCATAAATACGCCGAAAATCACATAAATTCCTATCATATCATTGCAAATTATTGTTGTCTGATTGAAAAACAATTCAAAATTAGTCAAAAAGCTAGCCATTACGTCACATCATGACATTCTGTCTGCAGTTAAATTTAGTTAAGCACCGAGGGGCCTGAACTTTTTAATCCTGCTAAACAACCCCGACCCGGGATTGTTTAATTGCTTTGCCTTGTATGAAAAAACCCATTAGCTTCGCAGATAAAAACATGACACGTTCAGAATACATTTACAAGAAAGCCTTTCGCAAAATAATACAGTCGTTTTTACAGGGATTGCTGCTGATTGCGCCCATCTCCATCACATTGTTTGTTATTTACAAGCTCTTTGAGTTTATTGATGGGTTGTTGCCTTTTCGGGTTCCAGGCCTGGGATTGCTGATCATATTTGGTTCCATCACCTTGATTGGTCTATTGGGCCGGCTTATCATTCAGACACCCTTCACCCTGTTGCTCAATCGCCTGCTCGACCAGGTTCCCATCATCAAAATGCTTTATACGGCCATAGCCGACCTGTTGCAGGCGTTTGTGGGTCAGAAGAAAAAATTCACAGAACCCGTTATGGTGCTCATGAGCAAAGACAGCAACATTCGCAAGCTTGGATTTATTACCGAGCGCGATTTGCAAAGCATTGGCATCGGACAGGAGTTTGTAGCGGTATACTTGCCCCACTCTTACAACTTTTCGGGCAACATGTTCATTGTTCCGGCAGAGAATGTGATACCGGTAGAGGCCAATTCGGCCGATTTCATGAAATTCATTGTTTCGGGCGGGGTAACCCGCGTGGGGCAGATGCAGGAGGAGGCCTGACAAACTTTTCCTTTACAGTGTCTTGACATAAAGGGAATTCTTAATAGCTTTGCCAAAAAACAGATATATGCATAAACCCGTAATATTGGTTACCAACGACGATGGTGTAATGGCCCCCGGTATCCGCAACCTTATAGCTTTTATGAAAGAGATTGGAGATGTTGTGGTGGTGGCACCCGACAAGGGGCAGAGTGGAATGGGCCATGCCGTAACCATCACCCAACCTATTCGCCTTGAGAGAATTGAGGTTACCGGCGATCATCAGGAATACAGTTGCAGCGGCACTCCCGTTGATTGTGTAAAGCTGGCAGTAAACAAAGTATTGCACCGCAAACCCGACATTCTGGTTTCGGGTATCAACCATGGCAGCAATGCATCCATCAACGTTATTTACAGCGGCACCATGTCAGCTGCCATAGAAGGAGCCATGGAGGGTATTCCCAGCATTGGCTTTTCACTGCTCGACTACCGGTTTGATGCCGACTTCCTGGCAGCCCGCAAATACATTCAACAGATTGTGCGCAATGTACTTGCCCATGGTTTGCCCAAGGGCAATTGCCTCAACGTAAATATTCCTGCTGTAAAAGAGCATGAAATAAAGGGAGTGCGTGTATGCCGCCAGGCCGATGCCAACTGGGTAGAAGAATTTGACCACCGCACCGACCCCCACGGAAGAGATTACTACTGGCTTACCGGCAAGTTTCAGCTGCACGAAGATGTGGATGAAACCGACGAGTGGGCCCTGGCGCACAAGTACATTTCGGTGGTTCCTATTCAATATGATTTTACAGCACATCAACTGATATCCCAACTCAAAACCTGGAACTTCGATGCTTAAAAAAGACAACTGGGCCCTGGGTATCATCATGGGTCTGCTTTCACCACTTATCATTTACCTTCTGTTGCTCCAGGCCATGAAATTCTGGGGCACTATAGATGCCTCTGCGGGTGTTTATATCATGAAACAATCCACCATGCAGCTTGTGGGTATCTTCAGCAACATGTTTACCTTCCGGTATTACATGATCAACCTCAAATTTGACAAAACCGGCCGTGGAATTCTTCTGGCCACCTTCCTTTACGCAGGATTGTTTTTCTGGCAAAATCTCAATTTCTGATCGCCACAAGAGAATTATTTTCTATTCTGCAACAAAAAACCAGCCGGTTGAGCTACCCTTGCGGATCTGCTCAACCGGCATTTGGCATTAAAAAGGAGATTTAATGGGGAGAAGTAGTATCGGTTGCACCGTTGCAGAAAATGCTTGTAGTTTCTTCACCAGCGCGCAGGAATCCACTCCGTGCCCTGGCTCGCATGTTATAGCGAAGCATCATCGATTCGGCATAGGCCCCGCAGGAGCGTATGGCCAGCAGATGCCCCCTCTGGGTTTGAGGCAATTGCAGATCCCTTGCAAATACATCGCTGGACTCGCATACGGGCCCTACCACATAATAGGGTTGCGTAGCCCCTGATGCCGACAGATTATCGATTCGATGTACGGCCTGGTACAAAGAAGGGCGCATGAGCTCGGTCATACCGGCATCGAGCACCACAAAATTGCGATTCACCCCTTTTTTGGTATACAATACGCGGGTGATGAGTGTACCACACTGGGCAACCAGGCTACGGCCCAGCTCAAAATGTACCTGGATATGACCCGGTAGAGAAAGATGCCTGTGTATATTGGTGAAAAACGCCTGGAAATCGGGAATGCTGTTTTGTTGCGGATCCTGGTAATCAACGCCTAATCCCCCCCCCAGGTTTACCAGGCACGGGCCATAGGTTTCAATCTGAAAGGTATCCCAGATATGATTCACCTTACGGCAGAGCTCTGCAAAGGGCTCCAGGGAAGTGATCTGCGAACCGATATGAAAATGCAAACCCATAAAACGGATCCAGGGCGATTGTCTGCAATAATCAAGGGCTTGCTGCAACTGAGACAGGTGAATGCCGAACTTGTTTTCCTCCAGCCCTGTTGTGATGTAATGATGGGTATGGGCTTTTACGCCGGGGTTTACCCTCAGGGCCACCGGAGCCACCCGCTGATGAGCCCGGGCAATTTCCTCAATAACCTCTAGCTCTTCATTGGACTCGCAGTTGAAACAAAAGATATCGCTCAGCAGGGCCTGCTCAATCTCCTCATCAGATTTACCCACCCCGGCATACACCACTTTCTGAGCCGGAAATCCTCTGTGCAAAGCTTCCAGCACCTCATTGCCACTTACACAATCGGCACCCAGGCCCTTCTGGCTTATCATCCGGGTAATAACAGGATTATTATTGGCCTTGATGGCATAATGGATGTGGTATCCGTAGTGCGATGATGCCTGAGATGCCCGATCAAGGGTTTGCTCCAGCAGATCCAGATCGTATTGATAATAAGGAGTTTTTAGTTTTGTAACTGCAGACATGGATTTTTTCTTTCTATGGTTTGAACGTTGTTTGCCAGGGGATGAAGGGCCTGAAGGGCCGCTGTTTTGCTATGCATGGGTAATACCATGGTTACATTGTTTGAACTGGCTCCCAAAGAAAGCATGCACACATCAAAAGGTTTCACCCTTTGCAAAATCTCTGCCACGTTATGCATTACATCACCTACCACACAAATAATGGCCTGATCTTTTTCAATGGTAACCCGACCCAGGTTACTTAGTTCTTCTACCAGGGCGTCCAGCCGGCTTACATCCTCAATAGTAACCGACACCGACACTTCGGAGGTAGTAACCACATCCACCGGTATTCTGAAATCGTCGAAAACCTCAAAAAGTTTACGCAAAAAACCATAAGCATTGAACATGCGACCTGAGGTAATCCTCAGCACCGTGATATGATCTTTGGCAGCAATAGCCTTAACCCCATTGCTGACCAGCTTCGACTGGATACGGGTGCCTCGTGCCGTAGGGTCAAGGGTATTCTTCAACAAAATAGGGATGTTGAGTTCGCGGGCAGGCCACACACAGGAGGGGTGTAGAATCTTGGCACCAAAGTATGCCAACTCGGCAGCTTCGGCAAAGGAAAGCACGCGTATGGGTGAGGTATTGCTAACAAAGCGTGGATCATTGTTATGCAAGCCATCGATATCGGTCCAGATCTCAATTGCCTGAGCCTGGATGGCAGCCCCGATGAGGGTGGCAGAGTAGTCGCTCCCGCCTCTTTTCAGGTTCGACACCTGCCCCAGATTGTCTAGGCAAATAAAACCCTGCGTAACATAAACTCCGTGGTTGCTGAAACTGTCCAGCTCCAGCAGTCGCTGTCGTATGTGGGCCACATCGGGCTCATCGTAAGCATTGAGGTGCATAAAGTCCAGTGCATTGAGCAGAACAACATCCGATCCGGCCTCGCGCAGATAGCGGCTCAACATGTAGGAAGAGACCTGCTCGCCCAGCGCCAGCACACGACCTGCACCATCGGTAGAATAGGCAGAAGCCAGCAATTCATACAAAGGGGCATGCAGCACTTGTATCACCGAAAACGCCTCCACTGCAGTACTTTCGTTCTTATACAACTCCCGGCAATGAAACTCAAAGTTTCTTTCGATCTGCTGTAACCTGATGCTGGCATCATGCTGCTGTCCATGCTGCCAGAGCGTATTCACTTCCACAAGGGCATTGGTAACACCTGCCATGGCTGAGCAAACCACTATGCAATCCTGCTGCTGTTGTACAATCTCTGCAACCGATCTTAACCTGGCAGCATCGCCCAGGGAGGTGCCTCCGAATTTCAGTATTCTCATAAAGGGTTTGGGGTATGGGGTTTGGGATTCTTGATTCTTGATTTTTAATTTTTGATTAAAAGTGGTTTAATCAGAAAAATGTTCATGACCCGGGTCTTTCCGGTGGATTTCTGAGTGGGATTCTCAAAAAACAATGCAAAGGTAAAACGCGAAAATCATTTTGTGAAATTTTTCTCCACATAAAACTTTTTTGTAACTTTGCGTTATATTTTTAACACTATGACCATAGCACAAGCCGTAGATCAAATGATCTCCAAATTGCCGTTTCTGGAAGAAGCTCTCAACGAGGAGCTTATTAACATTTCATCGCTGGCCCGCAAACTGCAACCCGACATCGAGAAGTTACTGCACAAGCCGGTACAGGCAGGCGCCATCGTAATGGCCATCAACCGCCGACCGCCCAAGCTTTCGTTTCGTATTTCCAAAGACATCCGCGAATTTATGCGCAAGCTTGGCGATGTGATTGTACGTTCTGATCTGCGCGACTTTACCTGGGAAAACTCACCAGGTCTTGTTGGCTGCAACCGTCAGCTGATGGAGGAGATCGGAGGTGAAAAGGATATCTTTTGCACCATTTCGCAGGGGGTATTTGAAACTACACTGGTGGTAAGCAGCAGCCTTCACCAGCGGATCAATGAGATCTACAGTGGCGAAACCCTACTGGCACAAAAAACCAATCTCAGCTCCATCACCTTACGTCTGCCTGAGAGTAATACCGAAGTATCAGGCATTTACTACTTTCTTCTCAAAAACCTTGCTTGGTCGGCCATCAATATTTGTGAGGTGATCTCTACCAGCAACGAGGTAACCTTTGTGGTGGAAGAAAAGGATGTACATAGTGCCTTTTCTATTCTTATGGGGATGAAGCATTTGTAGTGCGTCCTCAAATGCCTGGTTTTTTGTATAACCGGTTGCTTGGTTCTCTTAAATGCTCATCCACAAACCTGCCATCTGGCTTATGTTTGAACATCGAAAACACTATCTTGTTTTAAGTAAACCGTCACATAAAATCCTCCTGAATGAAACTTGCATGAGCACTGCAGCTCACAAAAAAAGATGAAAATTAGCATGCAAGTTCCATTAGGCCAATGAATTAACCAAATTATTTTCGAATGAATCTCCGAAACCTCTTTAGCTCCGTCATCTTTCTGTGCATTCTTTTTACTATCCTGCCTGCACATGCACAGCAAACCAGGATTAAAGGCGTAGTAAGTGATGCTGAAACACAGGAAAAAGTTCCCTTTGCTACAGTTGCCATATACAAACCGGAGAGCACGGTACCCCTGGATGGGATTACTACTGATCTGGAGGGATTTTTCATGATCGCGGGTATGCAACCGGGTCAATACAGAGTTGCGGTTTCCTTCATAGGGTATGAAACCAGCGAAGCTGACATTGAGATCAGGATCGGAGAGCGCGAAAAAGATCTCGGTATTATATCGCTTCAGCCCATTCAACTTCAATTGCAGGAAGCAGAAGTAAGAGCCATGGCCAGATCTTCGGTAAACAGGCTCGATCGCGTCAGTTATCGTGCAGAAGATTTTGAGACCGCACGTGGAGGCACAGCATCTGAATTGCTTGGCAGGCTGCCCTCGCTCACCATTTCTCCCGACGGAGACATCTCCTTGCGAGGCACCACAGATTTTGTTGTTTACCTCAACGGGCGACCCACACAACTCGAACCCTCCGTTTTGCTGGCACAGATCCCCGCCTCTTCCATTATTGGGGTTGATATCATAACGGTACCTACTGCCGGATTCGATGCCCAGGGAAAAGGTGGCATTATCAACATTACCACCAAAGCTCAACTGGATGCAGGCCTGTCCGTTTCTGCCAATGGTACATTGGGTGGTGCACCCTGGGGAAACCGCACCGATAGGATTACCGGATACAGCCTGCGCGACGACAGATACGGAGGGGCTCTGAATATGATCTATGCAAAAAATGCCTGGATACTGCAGGGTGGATTAAACTACAGCGAGCGGCACGTAAACAGCGATCGTAGAGGAGTTGCCAGAATTAGGGTTCCGGGTACCGAAACCTATAAACACATGATTGCTTCAGGAATGAAACCCGAGTGGTATGAAAACTTTGCAGCCCACTTTGGATTCGACAAAAACCTTTCATCCTCCTCGCAAATAGCAGGATCCTACTACTTTGGGAAAAGAACAGAAGGACGAATTGCCAATTATCTGTACAACAATTTCTTTGGAGATATTAATCAGAATCCGGTATCAGGAATCCCGCCCCAGGAGGAATTTACCTTCAACCCCAACAAAGGTATCAGAACGGGAAGTTTCAACACCATCAGCCTTGACTACTCACTGAAACCCAGCGACAGACAAGCCCTCAGCCTGAGCTCAGTTTATGAATATTCAATCCTAACGCATGATGTGGATAATCCCAATATAATTTTCCATCCTGAAAACAATTTGGCGGGCGAGAAGATTTTGCATTACCGGCAACAAGACCGCACTCCTCTTCATGGCTTCCGGTTCTCAGCCGACTACACCTACCAGCTGGCCAACAACCACATTCTATCATTGGGTTTTCAGCCCCAGCTTGTAAATATCTCGGGAGGATTCAACTACGACACTCTGGGCATTGCAAACCATCAGTGGGGCACATACAATGCCATGGAAAACGATGTGGAACTGCATCGTTTCATCTACGCCGGCTATTTCGACTATGCAGGGCAAATAAATAGGCTCAGCTTTAAGGCTGGAATGCGAATGGAGTATACAGACCAGACACTGGAAATAGAGAATCCGGATTACTTCAGCCTCTTTGAGCGTCCTGCTCAGCGGGAATTCACCACCAACCAGCCCGATTGGTTTCCCAGCCTTCATATGGCCTACCCCCTGTCTGACAACCACAGGATCCATCTGGCGGCCAGTCGTCGCATCAGCAGGGCACCGGTAAAAAACATGGCTCCTTTTCTTTACCGCCGCCATCTGGAAGTTTATGTAGTGGGCGACCCACAACTTAAACCCGAATACATCAACACCGCCGAACTCACATACACCCGAAACATAGGCGAACAGCAGATCAGCGTTACCGGTTTCTACCGCGATGTTACCGATGCTGTTTTCAGGGTCAATACCGTTTTCAATGAAGAATTGATCCTTATTCGCACATTTACCAATGCAGGGCAGACCCGATCGCTGGGGGCCGAACTGAATGCCAATTTTGAATGGGGCAGCCAGGCAAAGTTTTATCTTGGGGCATCCCTTTATGATTTCAGGCTTGAAGCAGATATTTTTGGCTATCGAGAAGTTCACCGGTCCACAAGCTGGAACCTGAAAGGAAATACCAACCTTCTGCTGACACGTGATTTGCGCTTTGTAGCCGATTTCAATATACGCTCTGCCGAGGTTACCGCCCAGGGCAGCAACAAAATGCGATATATTGCAAATGCGGCAATGGTATATACCCCCGGGCAATTGGGGGGATGGTCTTTCAACCTGCGCGCCCTCAACATCCTAAACTCCAACACAACAGGCATCAGCACACGTGCATACAATAACGAAGGCATCCAGATCTTTTACCAGGACACCGACTTCTACTGGTATGGCCCCATTGCCGAGCTTACCATTTCCTACAGGTTCAACTGGCGCAACCAAACCGGAATGCGAGAGCGAGGCAGTTTCGGGAGGGATGAATTCTAAGGACAATAAACATGCTGCGCATTTACTTTGCCACTAATTTCAAGCCTTTACCTATTGCTACGCCAGATGTTTTGAGGAGCATTTTCAGGGGGGTCAGCATCCGCCGGAATGGAAGTTTATTGCTTCAAAATTATCCGCAAATCTGAGGGTTAAGTAAGGTCTGGAATAACCACCTTTGTAAGGAAAATTTAAATCTCGTCTATTGGACAATACCAGACCGGAGTCTGATCACCGTTCTTCCAAAAGAACATTGCGCTGCAACGGTCGGTAGTTTTTCACGAACCGAGGTGCGTGCAGCGCAGGGTAACATTATCGGGTTTCTTTCTACCCACATTTTGCCCTTACGGGGCAGGGGGTAAATCCGGCCAATGGAGATTACATCAATGGAATCCTTGCCAATTTTGCAGTACCACCGCAGTAAATCGCCTACTCCTTAAGCCTGAAAGGTTTAGATATCTCAGACCGGAACATCGGCCCGGGAGAGCAGATCAACAAACACCCATTCAGGCTAAAGGTCTGAGACAAAAAAACACTAGACCAATTGTAAACGTGAATGAGTACATTGTTAGTTTTTCATAACTTTGGATAAAATAATGCACCAAAAATGATAAATGTCAGTAAACAGATCGAATACTGGAAAAAAGGAGCTGAAGATGATCTAGTTACAGCTGATTTGTTGATTAGAGAAAACAGAATACTTCATGGGTTATTTTTTTGTCATCTGGTAATTGAAAAAGCAATTAAGGCTCATGTCGTCAAATCCTCTGGAGAGATTGCTCCCCGGTAGCATAACCTTATTTATCTTTCAGAAAAGACAGATCTAAATTTTGATGATGAGATTCTTGTATTCATGGGGATTTTAATGAAATATCAACTACAAGGCAGATACCCCGATTACAACCCAGCACTTCCAGACACAACAAAAGCAAATGAATATTTCCAAAGAACTAAAACCTTATTAAAATGGCTAAAAGAGAAATTATAGAGGCATTAAGAAAATATATTCTCGTTTTGCGTTCGGAGGGAATAATAGTTGACAAAGCCTTTCTTTACGGCAGTCATCTTTCAGATACAGTGACAATTGACAGCGATATTGACATTATGATTGTTACGGATAAGGAAGATGACGACTTAACGGGTAAGATTTGGAGTTTGACAAGAAAAGTAAATTCAAAAATTGAGCCCTACTTGGTTACCAAAGGCCGATTCGACAATACGGTGCATTCACCTTTGATTGATTTGGTGAAGAAAACCGGATTAGAAATAACTTAAAAAAACTGCACCGCGATTTTACAAAACCGCGTCTCTGCACCATTTGCGAGAGTTTTTAAACATGGTAAATTTGGCAGTGCCAATCTGTTTTCCGCTCTCCGGTTTCCACTCTCCGGTTTCCACTCTCCGGTTTCCACTCTCCGGTTTCCACTCTCCGGTCTCCCTTTTCCCGATATACCAGAGGGGGAAATATTGCGCTGCAACGGGTGTTACCGTTTTACCCAACAAATGTGCGTGCAGCGCGGGGGTGTAATCATTGGTCAATCTTTCTACCCATATTTTGCCCCTACGGGGCAGGGGGTAAATCCGGCCAATGGAGATTACATCAATGGGCTCCCCCACTGCTGCCAGGCTTTGACATAATATCACCGCTGACGCGGCTTATGAGGTGCCGGTTCTGATTTTCCACCATAATGTCGCCGCTGATAAGGCTTTTGGGGTAGGGAAGTTGGAAGGTCCGCAAACCTCAAACCCCATACCCCAAATCCCATACCTCCTCCTGGAAGCTTCCGGTTCTTAAAGAAAGCTGGAAGTTCCCAACATAAGCAATAAATCTAAACTATAATGACTGACCCACTTCTCCGGTCTCAGGTTTCCCTTCTCCTTTCTCGCGTTCTTCCACCACTACCATCTCATCCAGCAGATACTCCATTCCGGCATACCTGGCTATTACCCAGAGGATGTATTGTGAGTTTACCGAGATATTGCGGCATTGCTCGGGATCGAACATAATATCGCTCATGGTGCTTTCCCAGCTGCGGTCGAAATTGAGCCCGATCAGGTTGCCATTTGCGTCGAGCACAGGGCTGCCGGAATTGCCACCTGTGGTATGATTGGAGGCAATGAAATTCACTACAAGCTGATGCTGGTCTGTGGCAAATTGCCCGTAGTTTTTCTCTTGCAAAAGGTTGTTCAGCTTGTCGGAGATGCGGTAGTCTTCTATCTCTGTCTGGGCTGCTTTTTCAAGGATGCCTGCAGCAGTAGAGAAGGGTTCGAAGCGGATGGCATCGCGAGGAAAAGAACCCTCCACCCTGCCATAGGTGATGCGCAGTGTGCTGTTGGCATCGGGAAAGAAGTTATAGTCGGGTTGCATCTTTTTGAGTGCAGCGGTATAAAGCCGGTAGAGGCTGTCCAGTGAGCTCTGATGGGCTCTCAGGGGTTGCTGCACCTGCTCTGCCATAAAACCATTGAGCCCAGTGGTAAACTGCCAGGCGGGGTCTTTGGCCAGCCGGCGGGCATCGCGCGGGCGGAAATTATCCAGCAACTCCATGGTTTTATCGCGGGAAGAAAACACCGATCTGTTGAACACGTCGGTGGCATAGCGATCCATATCGCCCTGATAGCGGCGGTTGGCAACTTCCAGCACCGGAGGCACGAAGCCGGGTTCCGAAAGCAACAGATACTGGCGGGTCATGGCAGCCATTACCTGGCGATCGGTTTCGGCATGGTAGTCTTTGAAATGGTTTTCGGTAAGCTGTCGCAATCGATGTATTTCGGCTTGCATTACCTCGGGATCGGGGTTTGCCTGCAAGGCCATATTCATCAGCCGGATAAATTGCTCTGCAAAGCGGTAGATCTCGATGCTTCTGCCCGCTTCGTCGTGCAGGCGTGATGCAAACCGGTAGGGATGCCACAGGGAGTGGGTATTGCCAAAAGCTTCCATCAGCTCAGCATAGGCAGCACCTTCGGGTGTGGTGGTAGCCCATAAATTAAAATCCTGTTCCTGACTGCGCTTCACATTTATGGCATCCAGCCGGTTCAGTCCACGGTTTTCGCCAATCCATTTTTTCCAGGCATTGGCCACCCGTGCATGCTTTGAGGCATACTGGATGCGCACCTGGTCGCTGCGCGACATTTCCTGGTCGTAGATCTGCAGGATACGGGTGCGCAGATCAATACCCATGGGGTTTTCTCTTTCCATAATAAATTCTACGGCATCGGAAGTAAGATAGCGCATGGTACGCCCCGGGAAGCCGTATACCATGGTAAAGTCGTTTTCGGCCAGGGTACGATTGGAAACCGGGAAAAAGTGGGCCGGAGTATAGGGTACATTGTCGGGGCTGTAATCGGCCGGGTTGTTTCCGGCATCGGCATACACCCTGAAAAGCATAAAATCGCCTGAGTGGCGGGGCCACATCCAGTTGTCAACATCGCCGCCAAATTTCCCCACAGAGGAAGGGGGGGCACCCACCATACGCACATCGCGGTATACGGCATACACAAAAAGGTAGTACTCATTGCCGTAGTAGAAAGGGTTTACGGTTGCTTCGTACTTACCTCCTTCGCGGGCATTGTTTACAATATCGCGCGACACTCTCCTCACGGCATCGGCCCGTTCTGCTTCGTTCATCTCCTCCCGAAGCACCGCCAATACCTGCTGCGATACATCTTCCATGCGCACCAGCAAGGTAACTGTAAGGCCGGGGTTGGGCAGTTCTTCTTCTGCAGAGGCTGCCCAGAAGCCATGGGTCAGATAATCATTCTCCAGGCTACTGTGGGCTTGTATCTGCCCATATCCGCAATGATGGTTGGTGAGCAGCAGGCCGGAAGAAGAGATAAAAGCACCTGTACAGCCTCTTCCGAAACGCACTATGGCATCTTTGAGGCTGGCTCCCTCTTCGCTGTAGAGGTCTGTAGCACTCAGCTGCAAGCCCATGGCCTGCATCTCTTCTATATTTTTATGGATAAGGGAGGGCAACCACATGCCCTCCACTGCCAGCAGGTGCAAAGGCAGAAGCACCAGGGCGAGAAGTATAGTTTTTTTTAAAGCTTGGTATTGCATAACTTACAGATGTTCAGGGGTAAAAAAAGCCGGCTCACCAAAGGCAAACCGGCTCAAAAATAAGTAATGTCTTTCAGATAACCGCGATGCAGCTGATCTCCACATCAACACCAAGTGGCAAACCTGCTACCTGCACTGTTTCGCGAGCCGGGGGATCTTCTGCAAAATAACCGCCGTAAACCTCATTGATAAAGGGAAAATCCTTCATATCGGAAATAAAAATACTGCATTTCACCACATTGGAAAAATCCATACCCGCTTCGTGGAGAATGGCCTTAAGGTTTTCCATTACCTGGCGTGTCTGTTCCTTTACATCTCCCTTGAGCAATTCGCCATTGGCAGGATTCAGGGGGATCTGGCCCGAAACATACAGGGTGTTATTGGCCATAACCGCCTGATTGTAAGGCCCTATTGGCTTGGGAGCCTTTTCTGTATTCACGATCTTCTTCATAACAAAATGGGTTTTCTTATTGAGATAATGAAATGGATTTGCACATTGGCAAAAATAATCCTTTTGCACAAAAAAGCACACTTCCGTGAATATTTATTCGTTTTGCAAAGAAAAGGAAAGCACAGACCGTACCCTACTCCTGGTAGTATACCCTTTTAACCCGGGCCGCAATGCTGGTGAATACCTCATAGGGTATGGTGCCCAGTTTTCGTGCCAGTCGCGTTACCGGCAAATCTTCTCCGAAAATGATCACCTCATCGCCTTGCCGGGCCCCCAGCCCTGTAACATCCAGGCAACACATATCCATGGAGATATTCCCCAGGACAGGAGCCTTTTTGCCGCCCACCAGCATGTAGCCTTTCCCGTTGCTCAGCCGGCGGTTGAGGCCATCGGCATAGCCCACCGGAACGATGGCCACCTGGGTTTCTTTTTCCAGCATGGCAGCCCTGTTGTAACCTACACTCTGGCCTGCAGCTACAGTTTTGATCTGAGATATCACCGTTTTAAAGGTGGTAACATTGCGCAGCAACCGGGCAATAGCAGCAGAGGGATCTACGCCATACAGACCTATTCCCAGCCGAACCATATCAAATTGCGACTCCGGCAATCGACTTATGGCAGCAGAGTTAGCCATATGGCGCAAAAACGGATATCCAAGGTTTTCTTCCAGCTTGTCTGCCATACGCCGGAAAGTTTCCATTTGCTGAATAGAAAAATCATCGAACTCAGGAAGATCGGAGGCTGAAAAATGAGAGAAAACGGTGGCTACCCGCATCCACGGATACTGTTTCAGACCCTGGATCAAGGCATCGAGCTCTTGCTCCAGAAATCCCAAACGGTGCATGCCGGTGTCAAGCTTCAGGTGCACCCGGAAGGGATCGTCAGACCCCTGACTTGCAAAACTGGCGCCAGCAACCCCAAGGCGCTGCAACAGCTCCAGCGAATAGATCTCGGGCTCGAGTTTATAGCGAAACAGGATGTCGAGGTTGTGCAACTCCGGATTAAGCACCATAACGGGCATGGTGATACCCGCATTGCGCAACTCCTTCCCCTCATCGGCAAAGGCAACAGCCAGATAATCAACCTGGTGATACTGCAAAACACTTGCAATTTCGAAGCTTCCGCTTCCATAGGAGAAAGCCTTCACCATGGCGGTGATTTTTACACCGGGATGAAGCATGCTTTTGTAAACATTCAGGTTATGCACCAGGGCATCCAGATCGATCTCCAGTAAGGTTTGATGGTCTTTGTATTGCAAGGCATTGCTGATGCGTTCGAAACCAAAATCGCGGGCCCCCTTAAGCAAAATCCCCTCATTCTGAAATCCGTAAAGATCTGCAGAGGCCAGAAAACTTTCTGTATCGGGGTAAAAACTTGCCTGGAAATTCGCGAAGCAATGGGCATGGTTACTTATATCAGGGCCAATGCCAATGAGAGCGTCGACCCGCCTGGCCTGCAACAGCACTGCCACTTGCTCGTAAAGCTTTTCGGGCTCAATACCCGCCTGCAGAATATCGGACAGAATAAGTGTTTTTCTGCGCGATCTTACCTGGTTGAAGAGAAAATCGAGGGCAATGCCCAGGGAGAGCAGGTCGGAGTTGTAGGCATCGTTGATGAGCGTGCACTGGTTGATACCCTGGCGCAACTCAAGGCGCATGGCCATCGGCTGCAAACGCAAAAGTCCTTTTGCAATCCAGGCAGGATCATAGCCCTGGCAATTGAGATAGGCTACACAATGCATGGCATTTTCCAGGGAAGCATCGTCGGTAAATGGGATAAAGTACTCCTGAACAGCCCCTCTGAACCTAAGCTGCAGGCGGCTCCCGGAGGCTTTTCTCTCCATATTGATCAGTTGCATATCGTTGCCGGGCTCTTTCCCCCAGCGAAAAAGCCTTAAGGTGGGCTTACCATGGCTCCACTGGCGGATGATCTGATCTGGCACTTCGTTATCGCTATGGTATACAAGCAGTTCGCTTTGGCTGAACAGGTTAAGTTTTTCCAGGATTTTTTGCTCGCGCGACACAAACCCTTCATCATGGGCGGGTCCGATGTTGGTAAAAATGCCATGGGTAGGTCTGATGATCCGCTGGAGGCGTGTCATCTCGCCGGGTTTGGAAATACCGGCTTCAAATACACCCAGTTCATGTGCTGCATTGATTTGCCAAACAGAAAGAGGCACACCCGTCTGAGAGTTGTAGCTGCGAGGATTTTTCACCACATGCCATTGATCGGCAAGTAGTTGCGAAAGCCATTCTTTCACGATGGTTTTGCCATTGCTGCCGGTAATACCCACTACAGGGAGGCAGAAACGGCACCGGTGCCAGGCGGCCAGATTTTGCAGCGCCTGCAACGTGTCGTCAACCAACACATAGGCAGTATCGGGGGCCGGTTTGGCAGGCAACTGGGATACTACAAAGCAGCGCACCCCTTTTTGCTGAAGTTCAGCTATGTAGCGATGACCATTGTTTTTTTGTGTAACAAGAGCAAAGAAAGCAGTAGCCTGGGGCACAACCAGCCTGCGGCTGTCGGTAAGCAGGTGCCCTACAGACAGACCAGGTGGAGGCTGCCCCACAAGCCGGCCCGAGGTGGCTTCTATAATTTCATGTAATGAGTATGCTGTTGCCATAAACCAGCACTCAGATGGGTTTACAAAACAGGGCTGTCAAAATCGTCGCGCAGCGCTTTGAGTTCATTCTTATCCGCATCGCTGTCTTCTGCCAGTGCAGAGAATTTGAGCGGATTGGCAGTGATCTCATCGAACTGCTTGCGGTTTTTTACCACATCGATAGCAAGGTAAAGTGCTTCGCGGAAGGACTCTGATGAGGCGGTTCCTTTTCCTGCCAATTCGTAAGCAGTACCGTGTGCGGGAGAGGTGCGAACCACCGGAAGACCGGCAGTGAAGTTTACCCCTGACTGAAAAGCCATGCTTTTGAAAGGAATAAGCCCCTGATCGTGGTACATGGCCAGTATGCCATCAAACTGATTGAAGGAAGATGAGCCAAAGAATCCATCGGCCGGGAAGGGCCCAAAAGCCATGATACCCTGATCAAAGGCCTTCTGGATGGCAGGGATGATGATAGTTTCCTCCTCAATACCCAGAATACCTTTATCTCCGGCATGAGGATTAAGGCCCATAACCGCAATGCGCGGACGACGGATGCCAAAATCGCGCACCAGGGAGTTGTGGATGATTCTTATTTTCTGTAAAATCAACTCTTCAGTGATCAGCGTGGGTACTTCGCGCAGTGCCACATGCCCGGTAACCACACCGATACGCATGGAGTTATTGACCATGAGCATGAGGAAATCGCGGGTTTCGAACTTGCGTGCGAAGTATTCGGTATGACCGGGGAAGTTAAAATCCTTACTCTGAATATTCTGCTTGTTTATGGGACCCGTAACCAGGGCATCTATTCTGCCTTCGGCCAGATCGAGCGTTGCTGCTTCCAGTGCCATATAGGCAGCTTTGCCTGCCACATCGGTGCTTTGCCCCAGATCGACCTTGATCTCCTGAGTGATCACATTCACCAGGTTGATCTTTTCATCCAGAGCCTGGTCGGCACTGCGTATGATATTGAAAGCCACCTCAGCCAGGTTGAGAGCTTTACGGTGGTAAGAGGCCACCTTGGAGCTTCCATACAACACGGGGGTGAAATACTCAAAAATTCTTGAATCCTGGAGACTTTTCAGAATGACCTCATAGCTTACACTGTTTACATCGCCATGGGTAATCCCAATACGCAAAGGGGTGATTTTTTCTTCGGGGATATATTCCTGTTCGTTTTCCATTCTGATGAAGTGATTTATTTTACAAGGGCAAAGTTAATATAATATTGATAAGTTGTTGAAAGGCCCATGGGAGGATGATTGCTTAGCATGCACTTCACTCTTTGCCTCAGCACTGAGCTGCCAGGAACCGATAAAGCAGCCTCACTCCCACTCCTGTACCTCCCTTTCCCAGGTAGGATTCTCTGCCATCCATGAATGCCATTCCGGCAATATCGAGGTGTATCCAGGGGTAAGAGGTAAAATGAGCCAGGAACTTTCCTGCGGTAATGGCTCCGGCCCCTTTTCCCTTTCCAATATTGCGCAGATCGGCAATATCGGAAACCATCTCTTCTCCATACTCTTCCCAGAAAGGCAGTTCTGCCAGTCGCTCCCATGCAAGCATACCTGCCTCTTTGAGCTGCACAAAGAAATCATCGGCTTGCTGATGCATGGCCACAACCCCGTATTTTCCAATGGCCATGGCAGCCGAACCTGTAAGGGTGGCAATATCAATTACCAAAGCGGGGTTATAGCGTGCGGCATGCAACAAGGCATCGGCCAGTATAAGCCGTCCTTCGGCATCGGTATTGAGTATTTCCACTGTTTTCCCATTGCCCATGCGAATGATATCGCCCGGCAACATGGCTTGCTCGCCGGGCCGGTTGTCGGTGGCAGGCACCATGGCAATCACATGAAGAGGCAATTGATTGAGAGCAGCAGCATATAAAGCCCCGAATACAGCAGCACCGCCTGCCATATCGCTTTTCATGGCTTCAAGCCCGGGGGTAGGCTTGAGGTTGATGCCCCCGGTATCGAATACCAGGCCTTTGCCTACCAACACAACAGGTTGCTTGTTGCGCGGATTTTCCGGTTTCCATTCCATAATGGTGAAGGTGGGATCAGACTTGCTCCCTTTGTTTACCGTGAGCAATCCTTCCATTTTCAGGGCTTCAATCTGCTTACGCCCCAATACTTCCACATGCAGCCCGGCCCGCGATCCGAAACTCTCCATTTTACGCGCAAACCCCATGGCATCGAGCAGATTACCCGGCTCATTGACCATATCACGGGCAGCAAAACAGGCTTTTACAAGGTTTTCCAGTTCCGACACCTGGTGTTGCTCAAGAGCCCCTGAAGCAATTTTTATTTTGGAAAAGAGTACTCTGTTTTCTTCTTTCTTTTTGTGCCTTTCAAACCTGTAGGCTCCCAGGGCCATCCCCTCTGCCAGGGCAAGAATCTGGTTATTATCAGCACCCACGGGCATTATAACTGCCTTTCCTGTTTTTTCGGCCAGCAATGCTGCCACCAGTTCATCGCCTTTGCGGCGCAACTTTTCAAGGGCAGAAGCATCGTTTGCCGGGCCACACAAATAGACCCATACCTGTTGTTGCAGCCGGTTGAAAAAGAACAGGTCTCTTTTGGATTCGCCCGCCAGGGAGGCTATATACTCCTGCTCGGGCAGGCTCAGCGGGCTTTGGGGTAGCAAGTCGGCCGAGGAAATTAACACCACGAAGGATTCATCCGCTTTGATACGGTCGGTAAGGTGAATGGTCATAAGGGAAAAAGCTTTGGGTTTTGCAAAAAGTAAGGCCTTGCAAAGTTAGTGTTGAAGGGCAAAGGAAAAACAAATAAATTAAAAAAGGCCGCATAAAGCGGCCTTTAAACAAAAACAACATGAAATTATTATGCTTCCTTACTTCCTTGCTGCTGGCAGAGAAACTCCTTCAGACAGGCTCAGAAAGGGCAGCCGGCATAATAACCCAAATAACGCCGGCTACCGTGGATGCACAATTCGTTACAATACTTTTATTCTATACGGGTCCATACACTTGAAATCACCCTGTCGAAAAAGCCAGCTTCCACAAAAATGGCATAGCTGATCTCAATCTGGAAATTGCAGGGGTTGTAAGTCCCTTTGGTGATATGGGCAATGTATGCCTGACCATGTGTGGCATGTTCAAAATATTCCTGCTGGGGTATTTCAACTTCAAAGTTGGAGAAGCTGGGTTCTTTGAGAGCAATTTTCACATCTACAGAGAACTCCCACAGGTTGCTTACGGTAAGCATATTTCCGTCTTCGGGGTTGTAGGTTACAGTAACCACATAGGGATCAACCTCTCCGTCGTACTGCGACACATCATGCACCAGGTAGGAACCTACGAACATTTGCATAATGGTTTCGCAATATCTTTCAGCACGCAACACAAAGCTTTGATTGAAAGCAGCCTTGTCGATGTCGCCACCTTCAACGGTTAGCACAACACGTACTTCTTCATCTCCAAAGGCATCAAAATTAAATCGAACCGGAACATCCACAAAATACTCTCCGGCAGGGATTACCACAGATGTAGATTCGAGAGAGAAGTGCTCACCTGCCACTGCAGTACCAGACAAACCGATTTGTACGGTGCGGTTGCGGTTTTCGGCGCGGGTAACACCAACGCGAACCTTGGCCACGTTATCCTGCGGATCGTCGGAGTCGGCAACAAAAATTTTGGCAGTACCTTCAGCGAAGTGTACCAATGATGGGCCATCGAAAAGGTTTCTGGTATCGTCTTCACAAGAAGCCATAAAAACCACCAGGATGGCAAGTAAAAATATATTCAGTTTTATCTTCATTGTTAATCAGTTTTAGTTGTTTACTGGGAATAACCGGGGTTCTGCACCATGTTGCTGTTGGAATTGATCTCACCCTGGGGGATGGGCAGCAGAAAGCGTGCATGGTTGGCTTCCAGGGAGCGTGCATTGGCAGGCAAACCTTCGCCATTGTACTCATCGCCGAAATCATCGCGCTCTACGCCCAGGCCTTTTCTCTTGAGGTCGAAGAAACGATGTCCTTCCATACCCAATTCCAGACGGCGCTGCTTGTAGATCTCATTGATAAGGGCAATACCGGTTTCGTTTCCGGACTCGAACTGCACATACCTTTTGGCGCGCAGGAGATCGAGCATTGTCAGGGCTTCATCATACTGACCCAGACGGTACAATGCCTCGGCAGCAGTAAGGTACATTTCAGGTGTACGGATGATAATAGCATCGGTTTTGTTTACTGCAGGAGAGTCGAAGCGTCCGAAGAACTTGGAAACAGAGTTGTACTGAGTTCCGCTGTAAGTTCCGGTCATGAAATATGCATGCTTTCTCATGTCGTTGTCTTCAAACAACTGGTAGTAAGAGTAACTGGGAACATACTCTGGTCTGTTACCATCGGAAGTACCTGCTGTATTGCTTTGGCCTTGTCCGTAAACATTGCCCAGCAGTTCGGGATCTGAATTGGTAATGGCGATGCGGAAGATTACTTCGGTATCGATGCCGGGGCCAGAATTTACCCTCCAGATATCATTGAAAAGGTTGGGTCCGGTGATATCGCTGCCATCGCCGGCAACAGCCATCATAGCATAATCGTGTGCATTTTGCCAATCTTCCATGTAGAGGGCAACGCGAGCCATAAGAGCAGGTATTGCTCTGGCATTGAGGCGGGCATTGTTGTTGTTTCCATTGTAGAGTTCGAGGGCAGCCTCAAGGTCTTGCCTGATAAACTGGTATACCTCGGCAGTGTTGTGCCTTGCGGGCTCACCCACAGCAGGAGCGTGCATGTAAGGAATACCCAGGCCATTGCTGCTGGCATTGATATAAGCCTCACCGTAAACCCTTACCAGGTCGAAGTGCAGCATGGCCCTCAGAGCCAGGGCTTCGCCAAGCAGGTTGAGACTGCGGCTGTGTGCAGGGGTACCTACTTCGAAGGGGTTATTGTTTTGCAAACGGGAAATTACCTGGTTTGCATTGTTGATTCCTACATAGGCACTTCCCCAGAAACCGGCAGTACCGAAGGTGGTTGAATTGGCAGTCCATTCGTGGAAAGCTCTCCAGGTGGTACGGCCATCCTTGCAGATGAGCAGGTTATCGGAAAGCACATCGGGTACGATCATAAAGAAGCCACCATAGTAGCTGTCGGCTCTCATGGCCTGGTACACACCCAGAACGCCCATTTCATAATCATTAATGGTTTCGAAGGCGTTGCCATCGGCAAGAGAATCGCTGGGAACCACATCCAGTTTGTCGTGGCAGGCAACCAGGGAAACCCCAAGCAATGCAACTATAAAAAACTTAAGATACTTCATATATTTAAAAATTTTTTGTTTGAAAAATGCCGTAAGCAACTTGTTTAACGTGGAAGAATTATTCTCCGCCAGCCGCCAGGCATTGCAATATTTTCAATGATCTATTAATCAGGTTTAGCGCACCTTTTATCAGAACCCTATATCTACACCAAAAGTAACCGTACGTGCTGCAGGGAAGTTAAAGTCGTGCACTGCACCTTCGGGGCCGCTACCCATACCGGCAGGGGCGTTACCCAACTCGGGGTCGAAACCTGTGAAAGCAGTGAGGGTCCAGAGGTTTTGTCCTTGTACATACAACCTGGCAGTACTCATTCTCAAAGAAGAAAGCAGGTTTGCAGGCAGATTGTAAGAAAGGGTAAGATTTCTGAGCCTCAGGTAAGAAGCATCCTCCAGGAATCTGTCGGACAGTTGTGCATTATTGGATGGAGAAAGCCTTGGCACATCGGTGATATCTCCTGGATGCAACCATTGATCGGTAAGAATCTTGCGGTTCTGGTTGGTGCGGAAATTGGCCGACCCGTCACCCATGGTAAAGTACGATACGTGGTTGTAAACCCAGTTTCCGATGCTGTAATAGAAGCTTGCGCTCAGGTCGAAACCTTTGTATCCAACGCTGGCATTCACTGCTCCAAAATAATCGGGCATGGGGGTTTTGTCCAGGATTACTGCATCGTCGGGGTTGTATACATTGGTGATATCGCCATTGGCATTGTAATAAAGGCGATCGCCATTGAGAGGATTCACACCTGCCCAGCGCACCATTTTGTAAGAATAAATGGGTTTGCCTTCGCTGATGATATTGTTCCATCCCACGTTGATATCGTTGCCCTGGTAGAGGCTCAACACTTCGTTTTTGTTGGTTGAGAAAGATCCACCCAGGTTAACTCTCCAGTCAGGGCTTTCCAGTACGGCCACATTGGCACTGAATTCGAAACCTCTATTGCGCATCTCGCCGATGTTTTCGGTACGGCTGGTAAAACCACTGGTGCGTGAAAGCTGAGCTGCCAGCAACAGATCGGAGGTGGTGCGGCTGTACCAGTCGATGGCACCTGTAATACGGTTGTTCCACAAGGCGTAATCGATACCAGCACCCATTGAGAAGTTTCTTTCCCAGGTAAGTGAAGGATTTCCAAGGCGGGCCTGGAAACTGGTAGACTGGCCATTGTAGCTTCCATAGCTGTAAACGCCCTGCCATGCATAGTTTCCGATGGCGAAGTTTCCTGATGTACCCACACTGGAGCGAAGTTTCAGGTTGTTAACCAGCTCAACATTGCTCATGAAATCCATTTGCTCAATATTCCAGCCGGCACCCACTGCCCAGAAATTACCCCAGCGCTGGTCTTCTCCAAAGCGTGAAGAACCATCGGTACGGAAAGAGAGGTCTACAAAATACGTTTGATCGTATTCGTAGCTGATCTGTGAGAGATACGACATAAGCACCCACTCCGAAGTACCTCCGGCAACTCCTTCAGGAACAGCCGCAGTACCCATGGCATCGATACGGCCGGTGGAGAAACCACTACCTTCGGCAGTAAAGCCTTTGTAGGTATAACGCTGGTATTCGCTACCTCCCAATACCCTGAGGCGATGGAGTTCGCTCAGATAGGCATCGTAAGTAAGGGTGTTGGTGAAAAGCGTTGTGAAGTAACGGTTGTAGCTGTCGTTGCGATATCCGGCACCACCCAGCAGCTGCGAGAGACCTGATTCGGGCTTGTTGTACTGATAGCGAAGATTCTCGTCAAAATCTCCACCGATGGTAGAACGGAAAGTAAGCTGGGGCATAATGCGGAAGCTCATGAAAGCATTACCCAGTGCTTTGATGTTCTCATCGTAGCGGGGGTTCATTTCAATATGCTCAAAGGTGTTGATACCGGAGTCGAAATTGAAATTGTAGCTTCCGTCTTCAAGGTACAACGCCTCATAGGGGTTGTAAATGTAAGAAGAGAAGAAAGGATTGAGAACGTTTCTGTCTGACCTTACAATACCTTCGGTACTGTGGCCGATGGTAAGGTTGGCTCCGATATCAAATCTTTCGGAGATTCGGTGATCTACGTTCAAACGACCGGTATAGCGCTCCAGGTAGGTACCTTTCACGATCCCTTCATGGTCGAAATACTGCCCTGAGAGATAAACCCTGGTTTGGTCAGTACCCCCTGAAGCAGACAGTTCGTAGGACTGTGTAATACCACGATCCATGAATTTATCGGCCCAATTGGTATTAACATCCCATTGCTGGATTTCTTCATTGGTAAGGGTAGCACCCAATCCAATGCCCATTTGCTTTTCGTACTGGAGTTTTTCGCGGGCATTCATCATTTCGAATCTTCCGGAGGTACGCGTGGATACCCCTGTTTGGTGGCGGAAGTTGAAACGGGTTTTTCCTGCCTCACCCCTTTTGGTAGTGATCATTACTACACCATTGGCAGCTCTTGATCCATAGAGAGAAGTTGCAGAAGCATCCTTAAGAACCGAAACCGAAAGGATGTCGTTGGGGTTGAGGGTTGCAAAAGATGCAAAATTCTCAGCAACAGTGATAGGTACTCCATCAATTACATACAAGGGCTGGTTATTGGCACTGATAGAGCCCAAACCCCTAACCCTCACCAAGGCGGAAGAACCTGGGCGTCCAGAGGCTGCAGTAACTTGCATCCCTGCAGATTTTCCCTGGAGGATCTGGTCGAAGCTGGCAATGGGAATTTGCTCTATGGCCTGTGCATCTACCACATCTACCGATCCGGTAATTGCGCCGCGGCGGCGTGCACCATAGGCCATTACTACTACCTCTTCTAGGCCAACCATAGCGGAGCTGAGGCTCACATTAATTACCGAACGGCCGTTTACAGGCTCTTGCAGGGTTTGCATACCCATAAAGCTAAATACAAGCACTGCATTGGAAGAAGCTCTGAGTTCGAAATTTCCGTTAAAGTCGGTGGTAGCACCCGTGGTAGTACCCTGCACCATAACGGTAACACCCGGCAACGACATACCGTCTTCTGCCGAAGTAACAGTACCCCGTACGGTGATGTCCTGAGCCATTGCAAACTGTGCAAGACCCACCAGCAACAGGTAACTGGCTAATAGAATTTTTCGCATAATTTTTTTGAATTAGTTAATGTAAAGTGTTAATGCTTTGAAATTTGTTTCAGACTATCAGGCCCTTACACCTTGTCATCCTATCCTGTTCCCATTTCCGAACCAGCAAAGAAGGTCCAGGGGAGCCTCCGGCAGCCCCCATACAAGCAAACGGGAAAGATATGTACCGATGGATATCCTGAATAAGGATACGTTTCAGTGGTGTCGGATGTCCCCAGGTATAAAACCCCGATGTTCCTGCGGACAAATATAAAAAACATAAAACAAACAGTTTTTCGAGATACTTTTATTATGCGTATTTTACTTTTTTTGGGATCAAACATTGTTTTCCACAGGATAAACACCCCCTCAAAACCAGAAAGCCCAGGTTTTATTAACATTTCAGCAGCGATAATAAGATTGTTTTAACAGGTTTTTACCCCTTTTTAACAAGGTGTTCGGGATCTGAACATTTTAAACAAGCGTCATAATTTGTCGTATAATTCAGAAGGTTTTAATCCACCCCATCACCCTTGCGAGCCACTGGGTGTCAACACCTTACAAAACCTCCAAAACCCCTGTAAACACAGCAAAAAGGTCGATTTCCAGGTTCGTAAGACAAATTGCGATCTAATCTGTAGTGCTTCGCTATACCAACTGCTTTATAAGCAGCTTCTGCCAGGCCTAAGGTATTACACCAAACAGATTAAGTGGAGGGTACAGGTAAATTGCTTTCTTTTTAGGTGCTTTGTTCACTTCATTCTTCCTGCCTTAAGCAACCCAAAACCTCACCCAACATGAGTTTGATCAAAAACAAAAAAGTTTTTTTGTGGATTCAAAAAACTCGATTATCTTTGCATCGCTTTTCAGGAAAGGAAAGCAATTGTTCATTACAACATTGGTCCGGTAGTTCAGTTGGTTAGAATACATGCCTGTCACGCATGGGGTCGCGGGTTCGAGTCCCGTCCGGACCGCTTTTAAAAAGCAGTCAAGTAATTACGACTAATGTGCACTAATTACCTTCGTTCATTAAAAATATTGGTCCGGTAGTTCAGTTGGTTAGAATACATGCCTGTCACGCATGGGGTCGCGGGTTCGAGTCCCGTCCGGACCG
>ERZ869909.120-NODE-120-length-118690-cov-8.917513_pt1 | contig 118690 bp, 115 predicted proteins | sample MGYA00520892_ERZ869909 | MGnify/ENA primary metagenome ERZ869909 (study PRJEB32215, sample SAMEA104723947) | bioreactor metagenome | biome: bioreactor; feature: anaerobic bioreactor; material: water | place: China | collected 2015-03-12 ... | reverse complement strand
TGGACATCCGACATCAGAGATTGAGTAGCGGAATGTCTGAGCTGAAGTCATGTCCATGGCTGTTCTTCTTTCCTTTAGATCGATGAGGTGTTTATGATCGCGCGTCAGGTAGACGAGGGTGCGCAGGGCCGATAACCCTGTCAGCCTCGGCGCTGCACCCGCTTGAACGTCTCCGAGGGGTTCTCTCCGAATAACGCTTTGTAGTCACGGGCGAACTGGCCGGGGTGCCAGAAGCCGTGCTGTGCGGCGATGGCTGCGACCGTGCTGTCTGGCACTGGGTTGCTGAGGGTGCGGCGTACCTGATTGAGGCGGGCGCTGCGCAGAAACTGTAGCGGGCTGATGCCGAGGATGCTTTCAAAACTGTATTGCAGGGTGCGCCGGCTGACGTGCAGGCGCTGGCAAAGTTCAGGAATGCTCAGGTCGGCGTCGGGCTGCTCGTGGATCAAGGCCTTGATCCGGTCCACTACCTGTTTGCGTCGGGCGTAACTCGGTGCGCTGTGTTCGGTCTGCAGGCTGTTGTCGAGCAAATCGAGCAGCGCTTCGCTGGCCAACTGGCGTTGCTGGCTGGAGCCGAGGCCACGGTCGTTCAGATCCAGCACTTGCTGCAATATCTGCCGGATTAGGTTGAGTTGCCCCTGACTGACGCTCAGACGCGGGCTGTCGGCCAGCCGGGGCAGGTCGATGCGGCGCTCCTGCTGCTCGGCAAGCTTTAGCAGCATTTCCTCGCGGATGACGATGCCGTAGATGTCGAAGCTGTCTGGGGTAATAAGTTCGAAATCGCACTCACCGGGGCGGCACATCAGTTGTTCAGCACTGAGCGGCAGGCCGTTGATGCGGCAATCGGCATTCTGCACAGGAATGCCCAGCCAGAGTGCGTCCTTCCAGACATTGCATTGCTGGCGCAGGGCGCGGTTGGTGTGTTCGCGGAACAGCTGACAACCCTCCAGTGCCACTTCATCGATGCGGCCATAGAAGCGCCCACCACCCAACTGATCGTATTCCTGCTGCCAGTTGGTCAGGTTGTGCGCATGTTCATCGGCGTCCTGTGCCTCACGCGTGCTTCGGTTTGGTGCGTTCACGGTTGTTGGATGCTGCATGGTTGCGCGCTCGCTTGTGAGGTAGAGCCATCCTACTCTGGTCGATTACTGACGTGTATTTATAACTATCTGATTTAAATAATAAAAAATAGATTTGCCAAATCTTGATAGACGGCTGGAACAGCCATCGCATTGATCTTGGTCACAGCAATTTGCATGCCCGAGGTTACTGCATGAGTTATGCCTATCGTTACACGCTGGGTAGCCGCACCTATCAGTTCCGTGATCTGGCTGAACTGATGGCTAAGGCGACCCCTGCACGTTCTGGCGACCGCCTGGCCGGGGTAATTGCGCTGTCGGCTGAAGAGCGTGCGGTGGCGCAGATGCTGTTGGCCGAGCTGCCGCTCAAGACCTTTCTCAATGAAGTGCTGGTGCCTTACGAGCAGGACGAGGTCACCCGTCTGATCATTGATGAGCATGACGGGGTGGCTTTCGAGCCGATTGCCCATCTGACCGTGGGTGACTTTCGTAACTGGCTGCTCAGTGATCAGGCTACGCCTGAACTGCTGCAGTCGGTGCGCGCTGGTATTACCCCGGAAATGGCGGCGGCGGTGAGCAAGATCATGCGCAATCAGGACCTGATTCTGGTGGCGCGCAAGTGCCATGTGGTCAGTGCCTTTCGCAACACTATTGGCCTGCCGGGGCGGCTATCGACCCGGTTGCAGCCGAACCACCCGACCGATGATGTGAACGGTATTGCCGCAAGCATTCTTGATGGTCTGTTGTACGGCAATGGCGATGCGGTGATTGGCATCAACCCGGCAACCGACAATGTGGCCCAGGCCTCGCGATTGATGTCGCTGATGGCCGAGGTCATCGAGAAGTACCAGATTCCCACCCAGTCCTGCGTGCTCACGCATGTGACCAACACCATTGAATGCATCGACGCCGGTGCCCCAGTGGATCTGGTGTTTCAGTCAATTGGCGGCACCGAGGCGACCAACAGCAGTTTCGGCTTCAACCTAGCCACTCTGGCCGAGGCCCAGCAGGCGGCGCTGAGTCTCAAGCGCGGCAGTGTCGGCAACAATGTGATGTATTTCGAGACCGGGCAGGGCAGTGCGCTGTCGGCCAATGCTCACCACGGGCTTGATCAGCAGACTTGCGAAACGCGGGCCTATGCGGTGGCGCGCAAGTTCAGCCCGTTGCTGGTCAATACCGTGGTTGGCTTTATCGGCCCGGAGTACCTGTTCGATGGCAAGGAGATCATTCGCGCGGGGCTTGAGGATCACTTCTGCGCCAAGCTGCTTGGCCTGCCGATGGGCTGTGATGTCTGTTACACCAACCATGCCGAGGCTGACCAGAACGACATGGACAATCTGCTGACCCTGCTCGGGGTGGCGGGCTGCTCGTTCGTCATGGGCATCCCCGGCTCGGACGACATCATGCTCAATTACCAGACCACCTCGTTCCACGATGCACTCTACGTGCGTCGGGTACTGGGCTCGCGCCCAGCGCCTGAGTTTGAACAGTGGCTGACGCGCATGCAGATCATGCGTGATGCTGATCGGCACATCCTGCATGAGACCTTGCCTGAGCCGTTCGCCCGATCACTGCGGGCATTGCCGGGAGGCCGGGCATGAAACCTACCGTTATTGAAAACCCCTGGCGGCGGCTGCGTGCTTTTACCGATGCCCGTATCGGTCTGGGCCGGGCCGGCATCAGTCTGCCGACCAGCGAGTTGCTGGCTTTTCAGCTGTCGCATGCCCAGGCGCGCGATGCAGTGCACTGCCCCCTGGATGTGCCGGCGCTGTGCTCGGCGTTGGCTGGGGTACCGGCGTTGGCGGCCCTGGGGCAGCCGCTGGAGTTGCACAGCCAGGCCAGTGACCGCCAGACCTACCTGCAACGCCCGGATCTGGGCCGGCGTCTGGATGAGGCTTCACGCCAGTTGCTGATTGCCCAGGCCATTGAACAGCCGAGCGATCTGGCCATCGTCATCGTCGATGGGCTGTCGTCGCTGGCGATACAGCAGAACGCAGCGCCCTTTCTTAAAGCTTTCCTGGCTCTGCTGGGTGAGCAGGTTCCCGACTGCCAACTGGCACCGGTCAGCATAGTGCGGCAGGGCCGGGTGGCGATTGGCGATGACATCGGTGCGCTGCTGAATGCACGCGCGGTGTTGCTGCTGGTCGGTGAACGCCCGGGGCTCAGCTCGCCGGACAGTCTTGGTCTGTATCTGACCTGGGCACCGCGTCCGGGGCTGACCGATGCGGCGCGCAACTGTATTTCCAACGTGCGCCCTGCCGGGTTGCCCTGGGCCGAGGCGGCGCACCGGGCCCTGTATCTGCTGCGTGAGGCGCAGCGCCTGCAGCTCTCCGGCGTGGGGCTGAAGGATCGCAGCGCCTCGGCGGTGATTGAGCATGGCGCCAGCCGGCGCAATTTTCTGGTTTCCGAGTAACGCCGGGGAGGGCGTTGCTCACGTTGTGGTAATCATCTGGGTTGAGGAGTGATCATGTCCCATGACAATCGGGCCTATCTGGCCAAACGGCAGCTCAAGCGCGGCAGTGCAGGAGCCATCCTGCTTGCCGGTCTGGGTGTTTCCTATGTTATTTCCGGTAATTTTGCCGGCTGGAACTTTGGTATTGCAGAGGCGGGTTGGGCCGGCTTCGCGATTGCCGCAGTGCTGATGGCAGTGATGTACCTGACGCTGGTGCTGTCGCTGGCGGAAATGTCGGCGGCGATTCCGGCTGCCGGAGGCGGCTACAGCTTTGCCCGCCAGGCCATGGGCCCGACTGGTGGTTTCTTTACCGGGCTGGCAGTGCTGATCGAGTATGCCCTGGCCCCGGCGGCTATTGTCATCTTCATTGGCGCGGCGGTGGAAGCGCTGATTGGCGTCAACGGCCCCTGGGTCTATGCGGCCTTCTACGCGGTGTTTATTGGCATTCATCTGGCGGGTGTTGGTGAAGCGCTGAAGACCATGATGATCATCAGCGGTCTGGCGGTGTTCGCCATTGTCGCCACCGGAGTCGCGTTGGTGATGCACTTCGATGTGTCCAACCTGTTCGATGTGCCGGTCAGCGAAGCCGCTGGTGCCACTGCATTGCTGCCGCTGGGCTGGTACGGGGTGTGGGCGGCGCTGCCGTTCGCCATGTGGCTGTTCCTGGCTGTCGAGGGCGTGCCGCTGGCCGCCGAAGAGGCCAAGGATCCGGGTCGTGACGTGCCGCGAGGCATCATCGGCGCCATGTTGTTCCTGCTGTTTACCGCGCTGCTGGTCGTGGTGCTGGTACCGGGTGCCGGCGGTGCCGCCGTCATGGGCGGTAGTGAAGTGCCGCTGGTGGACGCGCTCAACGCCACGGGCCAGGGCGGTCTGGCAACGCTGGTCAACGTGTTGGGTCTGGCCGGTCTGGTGGCCTCGTTCTTCTCGATCATTTACGGCTACAGCCGCCTGGTGTTTGCCCTGTCGCGCGCTGGCTATCTGCCCACCTCGTTGTCACTGACTACCGAGCGCAAAGTACCGGCGCGGGCGCTGATCGTGCCTGGTGTATTCGGCTTTCTGGCTTCGTTGAGCGGTGAGGGCGACCTGATGCTGGCGATGGCGGTGGTGGGCGCTACGGTGTCCTATGCACTGATGGCGTTCAGTCACATCCTGCTGCGGGTACGCCAGCCAGAGCTGCTGCGGCCCTATCGCACCCCGGGCGGGGTAGTGACCTCGAGCATTGCACTGGTGCTGTCGCTGGTGGCGCTGACCGGCGTCTATGCCTTCGACCCGCGCGCGTTCTTCTTCACCCTTGGCCTGTTCGTGATTGGTGCGGTCTACTACTTCGGTTACAGCCGTAAGCACCTGGTGCTGAAGTCTGCGGACGAAGAGTTTGCCATGCTGGCCAAAGCTGAAGCCGAGTTGGCAGCTACAGCTTGATGGATTGGCAAGGGCGGTAAATGCAAAAAGGGCTACCGATTGGGTAGCCCTTTTTGCATGGGGTGATTACCAACAGTCATTCCTCCCCAAACGCCCGCGCATCCAGATAAAACAGCCATTGCGCCACTAGCGTAGGGCGCCCATCCTCCAGCTCAAGCTGCACTTGCTGCTTAAGCAAACAGCCCCCATTGGGCTTGTGTGCCAGCTCACGCGCACCCACACGCGCCCGAAACTTCGCACCCACCGGCATCTGGCCGACAAAGCGCAGCCGATCAAAGCCGTAGTTAAGCGCAAAGTTCTTGTCGATGGCCGGTCGGGCTTTCATGGCTTCGGCGTGCAGTTTGATCAGGTGTGACACCTGCAGAAAGCCCTGCACTATGGTGCCGCCGTAGCCGGGTTCCTGGGCTGCCCGTTCGGGGTCCAGGTGGACCCATTCGCCTTCACCGTCGCCGGTCAGCGCGGCGTACTCGTCTACCATTTGCTGGGTGATCAGGTGCCAGTCGGATAGATATTCCTGGTCTGTCAACACGGCCGCTTCAAAGTCGCTTCGCAGTGTGCTCATGCCTACCTCATTCTATTGTCCCGGTTGTCAGGCCAGTCCTGGTTTGCTTCGGTTCTGCTGCCAGACTATGGCGACCAGCAGGGCTGAAAATACGCCGCCGATCAGGGTGGTCATCAGGCCCGGGAAGCTGAAAGCAAAGCCTGCGGCAACCATGGGTAAGCGCTGCCAGGATTTCAGCAGGCCCGCCCCGAGCAGGTAGCCCTCCAGCCCACCGGAAATCAACATGATGCCGATGATGATCGAGGGCAATACGTAAATCAGTGGTGTCAGGTCGCCCTGCAGGACCAGCGCGGGCTGGAACAGGAAAAACAGCGGCACAAAGTAGATGACAATGCCCAGGCGCATGGCGGTGAAGGAGGTTCTCATCGGCCTGGCTCCGGCTATGGTGCCAGCCAGAAAGGCCGCGGCGCCGACCGGTGGGGTGATGGCCGAGAGCATGGCGTAGTAGACGATGAAGAAGTGCACAGCAATGGTGTTCAGCCCGCCGACTTCAATAATGGCCGGGGCCAGGGTGACGGCCAGAAAGATATAGGCCACGATGGCCAGACCGGCCATGCCCATGATGAAGCAGGCGATGATGCCGAACAGGATCACCAGAAACACGTTGTCGCCGCCCAGACTCACCAGGCCGGATGTCACCGAGCCGGTGACGCCGGTAATGGTCAAGGCGCTGACCACAAAGGCGATTGGCAGGATGATGGCGGCGGTCTGGGTGACCAGTACGCCGATCTGCCGAATCGCGCTGAACAGGCGGGCGGGCGTGAGGCGGGTTTCCTTGCGCAGGAACGACAGGCCGACCATCAGGATGCAGGCATACCAGGGCGTGTAGTACTCCCAGCGCATATACAGCAGCCCCCACATCAGGAACAGCATCACGAACAGGAAGGGCCAGCCGCTCAGCAGCACCTTGCGGGTAGAGGGCAGTTCCTCCTTCGGCATGCCCTTGATGCCGGTGCGGGCGGCATAGGCATCGACCTGCAGGATCAGGCCGAAGTAGAACAGCAGTGACGGCAGGATCGCAGCGATCATGATCACCGCATAATCCACGCCGATGGTGATGGCCATAACAAAGGCGATGGCGCCCATTACCGGCGGCATGACCACACCACCGGTGGAGGCGCAGGCCTCGATGGCGCCTGCGTAGTGCGGCGGATAGCCGGACTTTTTCATCGTTGGAATAGTGATCGAGCCGGTACCGGCGATATTGGAAAAGATCGAGCCAGACAGGCTGCCCATAAAGGCGCTGGCCACCACCGCGACCTTGGCCGGACCACCGCGATAGCGGCCGAAACTGGCGTTGGCCAGGTCGATAAAGAAAGTGCCTGCGCCGGTCGCCAGCAGAATCCCGGCAAACACCAGAAAGCCGAGGATGATCTCGGCGACGATCTTGGTGGTGATGCCCATCATGCCTTCGGCGCGGAAGATGTAAGACTCCAGCATGTGGTCGAACTGATAGGGCACGCCCATGATCAGCCCGGGGAAATGGTTGGCGACCAGCGGGTAGAGTCCGATCACCAGCACCACCAGCAGAAACGGCAGGCCGCCACTGCGCCGGGCCAGCTCCATCATCAACAACCAGACAACAATGCCCAGATACAGGCTGCTCCAGCCAGCCTGGACCATTTCCCAGGCGTTGGTGGCAAAGTAAAAGCTCACGGCCAAGATGGCGATAGCCGCGAGGATGTCATAAACCGGTATCTTCGACTGACCGGACTTGGCAGGCAGGGCCAGAAAGGCGGCTGCGGCGAAGAAGCCAATGAAGATCCAGTAGTACTCACCTTCTAGCATGCGTCGGCCGTCCCAGGTCAAGCCGAAGATATAGGCTATCCCGGTGACCAGTCCGCAGACGCTGAGCAGCACAAAGGCAATGCTCTGCCACGAATACGCCTCACCCAGCCGAGTGACCTCGTTACCCTGTGCAGCTTCTTCAGCAGTGATGGTGTCGGTGTTCATGGTGATCCTTTTTCAGGCCCGGTTTATGACGACGCTGGTCATGACAACCCTGGGTATGGCGTGCTTTTTTGATCAAAGACGGGTACGGAAGCCTTCCAGCCCGTGCGTATGCTTTTCCACAATGGCCATAAAGGCTTGGTTGTTTCTGCCCGGCTGGATTCCCTTTTCCTTGGCCTCATCCAGGGCCGCCTGCCTGGCGGAGATCCAGCTGTCCATCTTCTCGATAGCCTCCTGATTCCAGCGGTCGTCCTCCTCGGTCCAGGCACCGATCTCCTTCAGGTAGCGGACAGTGCCCTCGTGAATGGGGAGCGGCGAGCGGTCCAGGTAGTCCCGGAACACCTCCAGGCTCATCCGTGTGGACAGCGGGTGGGAGCCCTTGTAGCGATCAAAGGCCTGGTGAAACCACCTGGCCAGGGTGTAGGCGAGGGCTTCGTCGAGATCCGCTGGTGCGGCGTAGAGGAAGTTCGAGGCCAGGCCATCCACGCCTCTGGCGCTGGCAACGCCCATGGTGATGGGGCCGGGTATGGCCATGGGGCTGTGCTCGAGGAAGCGTTGCCATCCCGCTTCGTCATCCAGATCCATGGCGAGCCAGCGAATGCCACCGGGCGCACCTTCCAACTCGGCCATTACCGAACTGACGGATGCGCAATAGGCCACGTCGGCCCGGCCTTCAGTCACCGATCGGCAGTTTTCGACATAGCTGCTGGCGGCGATAAAGTTGAAGTGTGTGGCGCTTTCCTCTGGGGTCATACCCAGGAAAGCTGGGAGCCCGTCCCTGACGGTGGTCATCATCGGGATCGAGAATTGCCCTTGGGCAACCCGCAGACCGCTGCGTTTGAGATCGTCCATGCTGTGCAGATCGGAATCGCCTGCGACGACGAAGGTCCAGGGCGTATCGTTGTGATGCCAGATGACGCGTTGCGGAACCGGCATCATGGTGGCGTAGTGACCGATGCCCTGGATTTGAAAGCGCAGTTCAGCAGCGGAGACCGAGCTCAGCAGCAGATCGCGCCGCTCGGTAAGGCGCCGATGCCGCTGGATTTCGCTGTCTTCCGGCACGACGCGGACGTTGGAGCCCAGCTCTTGCTGCAGCATTGGCCCCCAGCCATTGGTCGAGGCAAAGCTGCCGCTGGAGGTGCCGGGGGTGCCTATCACCAGCAGGTGAGGCATGTCGTAGGTGTCCGCATGGACCAGGCTGGTGCTGCTAAACGCAAGTAGACCCGCAAGTGACAGGCATGCAGCCAACCGAGGCTTTGGCGGTGCGATCCTCATGAGCGTCTCCGATGGTTTTATTTTTATCGTGATTGCTCGTCCCTGCTCTTCACTGACAACTAACCAATCCAAGCTACGGTTGATGCTCTGTCAGTGTCAATAAAGCGGGTCTACCATCAGGCTGGAGAAAACAGCGGATTCACGTGGTGAATGGCAGGTGAGTTGACCAAATACACCGCAACACCGGTAGGAGCACTGGTAGGAGCGCTCTGCGAGCGCGAATGGGCTTTGGGCCGCTGGTAATCCGTTTCGCGGCCGCAGGCCGCTCCTACCCAAGCACTGCAGTACCGGAGCACCGGTAGGAGCGCTCTGCGAGCGCGAATGGGTTTGGGGCCGCTGGTAATCTGTTTCGCGGCCGCAGGCCGCTCCTACCGAACATTGCAGGGAAGCCGGGTGGCTTATATCAATCCCAGGTCAGTGCCCCACCAGTCTGATACTCGATCACGCGGGTTTCGAAGAAGTTCTTCTCTTTCTTCAGGTCCATGATCTCGCTCATCCACGGGAACGGGTTGCTGGTGCCTGGGTATTCTTCCTTCAGGCCGATCTGGGTCAGGCGGCGGTTGGCGATGAACTTGAGGTAGTCCTCCATCATCGCGGCGTTCATGCCCAGTACTCCGCGCGGCATGGTGTCGCGGGCATATTCGATTTCCAGTTGGGTACCCTGCAGGATCATCTGGGTTGCCTCGTCCTTCATCTGGGCATCCCACAGGTGCGGGTTTTCGATCTTGATCTGGTTGATCACGTCGATGCCGAAGTTCAGGTGCATGGATTCGTCACGCAGGATGTACTGGAACTGCTCGGCGACGCCGGTCATCTTGTTGCGCCGGCCCATGGACAGGATCTGGGTAAAGCCGCAGTAGAAGAACACGCCTTCGAGTACGCAGTAGTAGGCGATCAGGTTGCGCAGCAGTTCCTTGTCGGTTTCCACGGTACCGGTGTTGAAGGTCGGGTCGGAGATGGCGCGGGTGTACTTGAGGCCCCAGGCGGCCTTTTTCGCGACGCTGGGAATCTCGTGGTACATGTTGAAGATTTCGCCTTCATCCATGCCCAGTGACTCGATACAGTACTGGTAGGCGTGGGTGTGGATCGCTTCTTCGAAGGCCTGGCGCAGGATGTACTGGCGGCATTCGGGGTTGGTGATCAGGCGGTAGACGGCCAGTACCAGGTTGTTGGCGACCAGTGAGTCGGCGGTGGAGAAAAAGCCGAGGTTGCGCTTGACGATGCGGCGCTCGTCTTCGGTGAGGCCGTCGGCGCTTTTCCACAGGGCGATGTCGGCGGTCATGTTGACCTCTTGCGGCATCCAGTGGTTGGCGCAGCCGTCGAGGTATTTCTGCCAGGCCCAGTCGTATTTGAAGGGTACGAGCTGGTTGAGGTCGGCGCGGGCGTTGATCATTTGCTTGTCGCCAACCTGTACCCGTGCGGCAGCACCTTCAAGATCGTCGAGGCCTTCCTGGATGTCGAGCTGGTCAAGCGCGGCTTTGGCGCGCGCTACCGCGTCGGAGTCGTCGGCATTGACCTGGCGGGCATCTTCAACGGCGCTGCTGGCCTGGTCGTTGAGGGCGTTGTTGGCCTGGGCCGGTTGGGCGCTCTGGGCGGCCGCTGCCGGAGTGGCGGGTTGGTCTTCTTTGTCGAATTCGTCCCAGCTGAGCATGGTGGGGCTCCCTTTTTGAATTGGTTCGGTGTCTGCCTGGTTGTCGCTGAGCGAGTGAGCGCTAGGCGCCGTGGCTGCCGGACCCGGGAGCGTACTGTGGAGTACGTGACCGGGTTCGGCTGGCGCGGCAACAACGCGGGCGCCGCTCAGATACGTGCGTTTACTGACAAGCCTCGCAATCGGGGTCATCAATCGAACACGCCTGCGGCACCGGTGCCGGGCCGGCTGGTGCAGCGTTTGCCGCTGGCGCACTGCCGCTGGATACGGCGTTGAGCTTGCCCGTGTTGACTGTGGACTTCTCGGTGCTGGTGGCGGCCAGGGCGCGCAGGTAGTAGGTGGTTTTCAGACCACGGAACCAGGCCATGCGGTAGGTCACATCCAGCTTCTTGCCGCTGGCACCGGAGATGTACAGGTTCAGTGACTGGGCCTGGTCGATCCACTTCTGGCGGCGGCTGGCGGCTTCGACGATCCACTTGGTGTCGACTTCGAAGGCGGTCGCGTACAGGGCCTTGAGGTCATCGGGGATGCGGTCGATCTGCTGTACCGAGCCGTCGTAGAACTTGAGGTCGTTGACCATGACCGGATCCCACAGGTTGCGGGCCTTGAGGTCGCGCACCAGGTAGGGGTTGATCACGGTGAACTCACCGGACAGGTTCGATTTGACGTACAGGTTCTGGTAGGTCGGCTCGATCGACTGCGATACGCCGGTAATGTTGGCGATGGTCGCGGTCGGGGCGATGGCCATGATGTTGGAGTTGCGGATGCCTTTCTTGACCCGTTCGCGTACCGGTGCCCAGTCCAGAGTCTGGCTGCGGTCGACGTCGATGTACTGCTGGCCGCGCTGCTCGGTGAGGATGTCCAGCGAGTCGAGCGGCAGGACGCCCTGGCTCCACAACGAACCATCAAAGCTGGAGTAGGCGCCGCGCTCATCGGCCAGATCGCACGAGGCCTGGATGGCGAAGTAGCTGATCGCTTCCATCGACTGGTCAGCAAAGGCTACGGCAGCGTCCGAGCCATAGGCGATGTGTTGCAGGTACAGAGCGTCCTGGAAGCCCATCAGGCCGAGCCCGACCGGGCGGTGTTTGAGGTTGGAGTTCTTCGCCTGCGGCACGCTGTAATAGTTGATGTCGATGACGTTATCGAGCATGCGTACAGCGGTCTTGACGGTGCGCTCAAGCTTGGCAGTGTCCAGCTTGCCATCGACGATGTGCTGCGGCAGGTTGATCGAGCCCAGGTTACACACGGCGATTTCGTCGGCCGAGGTGTTCAGGGTGATCTCGGTGCACAGGTTGGAGCTGTGAACCACGCCAGCGTGCTGCTGCGGGCTGCGCAGGTTGCAGGCGTCCTTGAAGGTCAGCCAGGGATGACCGGTTTCGAACAGCATGCTGAGCATCTTGCGCCACAGGTCGCGGGCCTGGATGGTTTTGTACAGCTTGATCTTGCCGTACTCGATCAGGGCTTCGTAATACTCGTAACGCTCTTCGAAGGCCTTGCCGGTCAGGTCATGCAGGTCAGGCACGTCCGAGGGCGAGAACAGGGTCCATTGGCCGTCATCGAATACTCGCTTCATGAACAGGTCGGGAATCCAGTTGGCGGTGTTCATGTCGTGGGTACGGCGGCGGTCGTCACCGGTGTTCTTGCGCAGTTCGAGGAATTCCTCGATGTCCAGGTGCCAGGTCTCCAGGTAGGCACATACGGCGCCTTTGCGCTTGCCACCCTGGTTGACGGCTACGGCGGTGTCGTTGACCACTTTCAGGAAGGGAACCACGCCCTGGGATTTGCCGTTGGTGCCCTTGATGTAGGAGCCCAGCGCGCGCACCGGGGTCCAGTCGTTACCCAGACCGCCAGCGAATTTGGAGAGCAGGGCGTTGTCGCGCAAGGCGTCGTAGATGCCGCCCAGGTCGTCGGGAACTGTGGTCAGGTAGCAGGACGACAGCTGTGAACGCAGGGTGCCGGCGTTGAACAGGGTCGGGGTCGAGGCCATGTAGTCGAAGCTCGACAGCAGTCGGTAGAACTCGATGGCGCGCTCGTTCTTCTGCGGTTCTTCGATGGCCAGGCCCATGGCCACGCGCATGAAGAAAATCTGTGGCAGTTCGAAGCGGGTGCCGTCCTTGTGAATGAAGTAGCGGTCGTACAGGGTCTGCAGGCCCAGGTAGGCGAACTGCTGGTCACGCTCGTGGTCGATGGCGGCGCCCAGTTGCTCAAGATCGAACTCGGCCAGTTGCGGATCGAGCAGTTCGAACTCGACGCCTTTGGCAACGTAAGCTTTGAGTGCCGGGGCGTAGAGTTCGGCCATTTCATGGTGGGTGGCGCGTTCGGCTACGCCGAGGAAGCCCAGAGCTTCGGCGCGCAGGGTGTCGAGTAGCAGACGGGCGGTGACCTGGCTGTAGTTCGGCTCGCGTTCGACCAGTGTGCGGGCGGTCATCACCAGGGCGGTGTTGACGTCCTTGAGGGTGACGCCGTCGTACAGGTTTTTCAGGGTGTCGCGTTCGATCAGGGCGGCATCGACTTCGGCCAGACCTTCGCAAGCTTCGCTGATCAGGGTGCGCAGGCGGCCCATGTCCAGGGGGGCCTGGCTACCGTCATCCAGGGTTACGCGGATGCTCGGGTGTGCCTCGACCGGCTGCTCGTGTTGACGGGCCTGACGCTGGCGGGCGTGCTCTTCACGGTACAGAACGTAGGCGCGAGCAACCTTTTGCTCGCCAGAGCGCATCAGCGCCAATTCAACCTGATCCTGAATTTCTTCGATGTGCAGGGTGCCGCCGGAAGGCATGCGGCGACGGAAAGTGGCACTGATAGCTTCGGAGAGTTCATCGACGGTGGCGCGGATGCGTGATGAAGCGGCGGCCTGACCACCCTCAACGGCGAGAAACGCCTTGGTCATGGCGATCTTGATCTTGTCGTCGGTATAGGCCACCAGGGTGCCGTTGCGCTTGATTACACGCAGTTGGCCGGGAGCCGTCAGAAGAACGTCTTCGCCGCTCTGCTGTTCGAGGCCTGGCTGACCGGGTGTCTGGCTGGTGGTCGAGGTCGAGGTGTGCATGGCGTCTCCTTGGCTTGGCCTGTAACACTATATCTGGTTTGGAGTAGCCCTACGGTTTTAGCCGGCGGGCTTGAAACGGGCGCGCTGAACGTATTGCAGAGATGTTGCCCCAGACTATTGACAAGACCTGGTTTTTTAGGTTTTTGGTCAACATATGGGGCTGGCTGCGCGTTTCGACACAAGATAGTGTGTATTTTTACTCTGCGCAAGTCTGGGATTTGCGTCGGATTTATGGCATGTCCCGGGGGCTGTGGCAGGTTTGGTGGCGTGGCGGCAGTAAGTACGCGGGTTGTAGCCCAGGCCAGCCATTCACTACATATAGTGTTCCGGTTTTGGCAATAAACGTACCGCTTTCGGCCTGGACGGGTTGTGGGTATTTGGCTACGGCGTTGCTACAATCGCCGCTCATGTGACGATGACGATGACGATGGCGTTGGATATGGGTATGGCGACTGCTGATAGCGAACACATTCTGATTGTCGAAGATGACCACAAGCTGGCTGCGCTGATCGCCGAGTTTCTGCAGACCAATGGTTTGCAGGTGGCCATTGAGGCGGATGGGCGGCAGGCTGTAGGGCGTATTCAAACCAGCCCTCCGGCGCTGGTCGTACTGGATATCATGCTGCCAGGCATGGATGGCCTGGAGGTATGTCGGCAGGTTCGTGAAGGCGGCTATGCTGGTGCGATTCTGATGCTGACTGCGCGCAGCGAGGATGAGGACCACATCAAGGGGCTGGAGTTGGGGGCGGATGATTACGTCAACAAGCCCGTCCGTCCGCAGGTGTTGCTGGCTCGGATCCGGGCACTGCTGCGCCGCCGTCAGGATGCCGAACCTGCAGGGGCACCAAGTCGCCTGGAGTTTGGCAAGCTGGTGATCGATCATGTACGCCGTGAGGCCTGGCTGGCTGGTGAACTGATCGACCTGACCGGTGCCGAGTTCGATCTGCTCTGGTTGCTGGCCAGCAACGCTGGTCGCATCCTGAGCCGCGAAGAAACCTTCATCGCCCTGCGTGGCATTGAGTATGACGGTCAGGACCGTTCCATCGATGTGCGCATTTCCCGCATCCGCCCAAAGATCGGTGATGACCCGGATATGCCGCGGATGATCAAGACTGTGCGCAGCAAGGGGTACCTGTTCGTCGTGCCCGAGTCCGATCCCGCGTGAACTCGATTTTTCTGCGGATTTATGGCGGCATGCTGCTGGTACTGGTCGCCGTTTCGCTGCTGGCTTTGCTCAGTATTCGCATGATCAATGATGTGCGGGTTGAGGATTACCGCGAACGGATCGCCAGCGGTACCTTTCGGCTGATGGCGGACAACCTGGAGCCCATGGATACTGCCGAGCGGCTCAAGGCCCTGGCGGTCTGGACCCGGCTGATCGGGGTGCCGCTTGAACTGAAGCCGTTGTCCGATCTGGGGCTGGAGTCGAGTGCCTGGGCCCGGTTGATCCGGGGGCAAGTGCTGGTAAGGCCAACCGGGCCCCAACAGGTGCGGGTCTATAGCCTGGTTGATTTGTCAGAAGAGGTGGTGTTGACCACTGATATTCAGCGTATTTCTGAACAGTTGGGCCGGGCTACGTTATTTTTAATCGCCGATGAACTGGTCAGGCATCCGGAAGCGGATATGCCTGCACGGCTGCAGCGCCTGCGCCGCGAGAAAGGGTTTGGTTACCCGCTGCAACTTACCCGGATGCACGAGGCGGATCTGGATCTGGATCAGATTCGCCGGCTCGATGAGAGTGATACCGTCATGGCCCTGGGGCCGGAAGGGGACTCGGTGCTGCTGTATCTGAAAATTCCTGATACCCAGTGGGTGCTTAGTCTGGGACCGCTCTACCAGATGCGTGACTACCCGCCCGAGATGTTGCTGATCACCGGGGTTCTGGTTCTAACCCTGAGCGGTCTGCTGATCTATCTGCTGGTGCGTCAGCTTGAGCAGCGGCTGATGAGCCTGGAGGCGGCGGCTACCGATCTGGCTCGAGGCAAGCTTGAGGCAAGGGTGGAACCGCGTGGCAACGATGCAGTGGGGCAACTGGGCAAGACCTTCAATGATATGGCCAACCATCTTCAGCGGCTGATGCGCATTCAGCGGGAAATGATCGGTGCCGTATCGCATGAGTTGCGGACCCCTGTGGCGCGTTTGCGTTTTGGCCTGGAGATGGTCGAAACCGCGGGCAGTGAGGCGGATTTGCGGCGTTATCTTGAGGGTATGGATGCCGATCTGACTGAACTGGACAAGCTGGTGGACGAAATTCTGACTTACGCCCGGCTGGAGCAGGGCGCGCCTGCACTGGTGCTGGAAGCAACGGATCTGCCAGCCCTGATTGACCGGGTGATAGCAGAGTTGGCGCCACTCAAGCCGGACATCCGGCTTGAACACCGGGATCTGACTCATGGAGCCGGATATGCGGTGGATGCCGAACGGCGATACCTGCAGCGGGCGGTGATCAACCTGGCCAGCAATGCTCTCAGGCATGCGAGTACCCGGGTTCGAGTGACCACGCTGGTGCAGTCGGGACGCTGCCGGGTGATGGTCGAGGATGATGGCCCCGGGATTCCCGAAGCTTACCGCGAGCGTATTTTTACCCCGTTCCTGCGTCTGGATGACAGCCGCACACGCTCATCCGGCGGCTATGGATTGGGGTTGTCGATTGTGCGGCGGGTCATCTACTGGCATCAGGGCCGAGCCCATGTGGAAAGCTCGGCTGATCTTGAGGGGGCCTGTTTCGTGCTGGACTGGCCGGCGACCAGGCCCGTGTAGGCTTTAGTTGCTGTGGCCGTTTACCAGCAGACGAAAGGCCGTACTGGCTGGCCCTGGGTTGGGTTCGCGACCACAAACCAGGTCACAGTAGATCGCCCCTTCACCAATTTTGATGATGTAGAACGCCAGACTTTCGGCATCCATTTCCGGTTTGATCAGGCCTGCGGCGATCTGCTGTTCGAACAGCTCAGTCCAGGTATCGATCAACCGTTGCTGCAGTCCGGAAATGTGCGAAGTGAGCAGTTGCAGCGCCCATTGCGGTTCGTTATGCAGGAAGTCGTGCAGCGGCTTGGCGTCGATCAGGGCGACATTGATGTCAGTATAGATCTGAGTCAGAAAATCGATGCCCTTGAGCTCGGGTGTGGCTTCGGCACGCTCAATGGCCTGATCGTAGATACCCTTATACAGAGACCAGAGGATTTCACCCATCAACAGATCCTTGTTGCCGACCCAGCGCATCAAGGTGGCACGTCCGATACCCAGTTCTTCCGCCAGCAGCGACAGGTTCAGCCGCCGCCCCTCCAGCCACCAGCGCCGGGCCATGCGGAAGGCGGTAATGGGCGTTGCCCGTTCATCCGACTTTCGCTGGGACAGAGCAAGGGCTAGCGGGGTGGGGGAGGTACTCATGATGTGGTGGCCTGTTCAAGTGTTCAGAGTGTATTGTCACTTTCTATGGTAGCAAAAACGATACCATGAGTAAAAGTGTACCAGGTGTGATCCATGCCAGGTTTGATGCCTTCGACATGATCTTGAGTCACACAATGAATGCACTTTTGGTCTTATTTTGATCGCTGAACGGAATTCGCTGTTGTCTCGGTAGGGGTCAACCGCGCCCGATAAAGGGCATTTTGGTAGCCATGATGGTCATGAACTGCACGTTGGTTGCCAGCGGCAGTTCGGCCATCTGTACTACCGCCTGGGCGACATGCTCAACATCCATTACCGGCTCAGCAGCAATTTCGCCATTGGCCTGCGGCACGCCGCGTTGCATCGGAATGGCCATGTCGGTAGCTGCGTTGCCGATATCGATCTGGCCGCAGGCGATGTTGTAGCGCCGGCCATCGAGTGAGGTCGATTTGGTCAGGCCGGTCATGGCGTGCTTGGTCGAGGTATAAGGGGCCGAATTGGGCCGTGGTGCATGGGCCGAAATCGAGCCGTTGTTGATGATCCGTCCACCCATGGGGTTCTGGCTCTTCATCATTTTGAAGGCTTGTTGGGTGCAAAGGAAGGCGCCAGTCAGGTTGGTCTCGACGGTGGCCTGCCAGTGGGCGAATGACAGATCCTCCAAGGGCACGGGTGGGGCTCCGGCCCCGGCATTGTTGAATAGCAGGTCAAGCCGGCCGAAGCGCTCCCGGGTGACGGTGAACAGGGTCTGGACTGACTCCGGGTCACGCACGTCGGTCACTTGGGCCAGGCCATTGATGGCCAGTTCACCGGCGCTCTCGAGCACTGCGTCCAGTGTCTCCTGGCGGCGTCCTGCCAGGACAACACAGTAACCGGCTCGCAGCAGGGCAAGACTGGTGGCTTTGCCGATACCGCTACCGGCTCCGGTGACAATGGCTACTTTGCTGGCTGAGTTCATTGCGGCTCCAATCGAGTGTCCGGGCAAATGGATAATGGCTCAAAAGGTAGCATGCCAGGTCAGGCAGGGGGCAGGGGACGGATTGTGGAAATGTCGCACTATAAGGGAAGCGCTGATTAAATCAGTCTCGGACTCTCTCAGGGGATTAGGGCGTTCCCACGCAGAGTGTGGGAACGCCCAATCTCTTAGTTGATCCCTTTGCGCCGTACGGTCCAGCCACGGTCGTTGCACAGACCGCAGTTGTTGCCGTAGAAGGTGCCCTCGGCGTTGTTGTCTTCCATCAGGTGATAGCGGAACCAGGCGGTTGATGGGCCGCGATAGCCACCGGCGCTGCCAACCGGCTCGAAATGCCCGGCCGAGTTCAGTTCACCCCAGAACACCGGAACATTGGCGCGGTTGTAGACCGGCAGGGCGTTGAGGGTGGGTGATGCAATGGTGTCGCGCCCACCGGTCATCAGGAACATCGGGCCGTTCTGGTTGCTTTGCGATGAGCTGCTATGACCCAGACCCAGGGTGTAGGGCTGGAATGGTGCCGTGACGCTGATGCGGCTGTCCTGGCCGGCCATGATGGTGCCGCCGCCACCCTGCGAGTGCCCGGCAGCACCAACCCGGTTGATATCCAGTCGGCCGGCGTAGGTGCCGGTAGTGCGGTTATGTTGCTGGATGATGTAGCTCAGGCAACTGAGCATGGCCTGGCCGGTGCCGGCATTGCTGGTGTTGGCGGCGACGACCACGAAACCGTGACTGGCCCAGTGATTGAGCAGGCTGCTGTAGGTACTTGGCGAAGCACCGGTGCCATTGCCCCAGATGATGATTGGGTGTTGCACACCGTTTTGTCCCAGAGTGCGTGGCCGGTAGGCGGTACAGCTGAGTCCAGCGCTTTCGCTGGTGGTGCTGAATGGGCCGCTGGCGGCGAAGTCGGAGACGCCGGGGAAGCCGGTGCCGGTATCGCCACCAGGGCCTGGGTCGGGGTTGGTAGCCCAGGCGCTGGAGGCAAGCGCCAGGCCCAGAGCGAGAGTGGAAAGCTTCAATGCAGGTGTTTTCATATCGGTTACCGTTCAACTGTTGTTATTCAAGGTTGTTGAGCGCTATGGCCGGGTCCGCACCAACTGCAGAGCTCGAGCGGCTGAACGGTAACACTGTCGGCGGCTGATGAAAGTCGCCTATTCGGGTTAATGGCAAGGTCGCGCCAGGCCGCGAACGGACTGGCTTAGAGCTTGTTTGCGCGCTGTTCAATCCTGGCGCTGACGCCTTCCAGGGTGGCAAATGAGGTGTCTTTGGCGGTAAGCAAAAAGTCCTGCAGGTAGGACATCTCCAGCATATCTTCGCGTACGGCGGCGTAGAGCGTGCCAAACAGGCCGTCTGGACCCAGCGGTCTGGCACTGACGTAGCCGCGTTGCAGGTATTCGGCCAGGGCCCAGTTGGGCAGGCAACTGACACCGCGTCCAGAGGCCACCAGTTGCAGCATCATTACGGTTAGTTCAGCCGTGCGGATGGCCTGTGGGTCGATGCCGGCCGGGTCGAGAAATTGTTTGAAAATGTCTAGTCGATCACGGTCTACCGGGTAGGTAATCAGGGTCTCGTCCGCCAGATCGGCGGGTTCAATATAGGCGCGGCTGGCCAGTGGGTGCTGGTTGCTGACTGCCAGCAGGGCTTCATAGGTGAACAGCGGTACGTAACTCAGGCCCGGAATATCCTGGGGGTCGGAGGTCACCACCAGATCCAGGTCGCCGCGTGCCAGCGCGGGCAGCGGGGCGAAGAAGAAGCCCGAGGCGAAGTCGACTTCGACCTCCGGCCAGGCGTTGCGGAACTGGTCGATGGTTGGCATCAGCCACTGGAAACAGCTGTGACATTCGATTGCCATGTGCAGGCGCCCGGCCTGGCCGCCAGCCAGACGCTGCAGATCACGCTCGGCTTGGCGCAACTGCGGCAGCAGGTTGTCGGCCAGACGCAATAGTCGCAGACCGGCGCTGGTGAAACGCACCGGCTTGGTCTTGCGTACGAACAGTGGCAGGCCCAGGCGCTCTTCAAGATCCTTGAGTTGATGCGACAGCGCTGATTGGGTCAGGTGCAGGCGTTCGGCAGCTTCCACCAGACTGTCGGCTTCGCGCAGGGTGGCCAGGGTACGTAGATGGCGGATTTCAAGCATGGTCGGGTTGCTACTCATTATGAGGTAAATTTAAGTTTAGCATTGGTTTGATGAGTTCTATTCACGACTTGTTGCGACGAGCCATATCGACCAGGTGTGCTGGTCATCGCTGACATCCAGCGGTAGAGTAGCCCCCCATTGATTTGACTGGGGTAACTCATGCAGGAATTGTTGTTGCACTGTCGTCCGGGGTTCGAGTCCGAGGCTGCAGCGGAAATGCAGGAGTTGGCCAATGCCTGTGGGTTGGCCGGTTATCCGGTCACCCGTGAGGGGGCGGCCATCGTGCGTTTTGTCTGCCCGGCTGAGGGCGATGCCGGACGGCTGATGCGCAAACTGGACTTCCAGAGTCTGATTTTTACCCGTCAGTGGGCTTTGGGCGACTGGCTCGATGTCGACCCCGAGGACCGTATTACTCCAGTCATTCAGGCTTGCGCCAAGGGGCCGCTGGCGTCCGTGCTATGGCTGGAGACTGCCGATACCAACGATGGCAAGGCGTTGGCGGCACTGCTTAAGAAGCTGCGCAAGCCGCTCGAGAGTGCTCTGGGCAAAACCCGGTTTCTGCGTCCGAACAAGACAGAACTGCCGCGCCTGCATCTGGTATTCGAGAGTGGTGAGCGGCTATTCGTCGGCTGGTCCTGGGCCAACAATGCCGCGCCCTGGCCGATGGGTATTCCGCGGTTGCGAGTGCCTCGTGAGGCGCCCAGCCGTTCGACGCTCAAGCTCGAAGAGGCCTGGCATCATTTTATTCCCCGCGAGCAATGGGATAGCCGTCTGGCCCCCGGTATGACAGCAGTGGATCTGGGTGCAGCGCCTGGTGGCTGGACCTGGCAACTGGTCAACCGGCACATGAAAGTGATTGCCGTAGACAACGGGCCAATGAATCGCAAGTTGATGGAGAGTGGACAGGTCGAGCATGTGCAGGCCGACGGCTATCTGTTTCGGCCCAAGCGCCCGGTCCATTGGATGGTCTGTGATATCGTCGACAAGCCTGCCCGCAGCAGTGCGCTGCTGGCAACCTGGTTGTCCCGGGGCTGGTGCCGGGAGGCGATCATCAACTTCAAACTGCCGATGAAACGGCGTTATCAGGAAGTCATGCAGTGCATGGCCCATGTCCAGGATGCTCTGGATGAGGCTGGGCTGGAAGCCACGCTGGCTTGCAAACAGCTGTATACCGACCGCGAAGAGGTTACCTGCCACGCCCGGATTGTGCGTGGTCACAGGTAACCCGACGCAGACTAGCCTCCTACAGTGGCTCGAGCAGGGTGATTTTTTCCTGCTCCTGCAGCATGGCGGAGAACGGGCCGATGCTTTCCTGGCGCTCGGGCGAGTTTTCCCAGCGTTCCCAGGAATGGCGGTTCAGCCAGGTCACAACCACGACCCGGTGATTGGGGCGCTCCAGATCACGGTATGACTCACCGGAAATGAAGCCGGGGGATTGGATGGCTTTCTGCAGCACCTGGCGCGCCACTTCTTCGTAGGGTTGCTCGAGGCCTTCGGCAATGACACGTTCGATCATTACTTTGATCATGGAATTTCCTTAAAACAGGCAGATAAAACCGGAGCTTTTCAGACTCCTGTCTATAGTGTCGGTCGGCTTCGCTCGGCTGGCAAGTGGCGGGTATTTACCGGATAATCGGTCCGTACCCTGTGGATCAATGGCATGACTGATTTTGCGAACGAACACCGTCAACTCGATACCTGTGGTCTGATCTGCCCCGAGCCGGTCATGATGCTGCACAATGCCGTGCGCGACCTGGCTGCTGGCGAATTGCTGGAAGTGCTGGCGACTGACCCCTCGACCCAGCGTGATATCCCCAAGTTCTGCGGATTTCTTGGCCATGTCTTGCTTGAGCAGCGTGAAGAGGCTGGAATTTTCCATTACCTGATCCGCAAGGCGGGCTGACTCTCCGCATTACTCGTTGCGAGCAGCTTCCCAGCCAGGCTGGCCTGGCTGCAGCTGACAGCGTTCCAGTACCTGCAGCCAGGCCTGGTTATGGCGCTGGACGCTGGCCTGAAAACTTTCCCACAAAGCCTGTTCATGACCACTCAGGCGCTGCAGATAAGCCGCGGTTGCCGGTGGTATTTCGGGCACCTCGCGCAGGTGCGTCAACTGCTGCTGCCAGGGCTGGCCGAGCCGTTGAGCCTGGGCCAGCAGCGGCTGGATCTCGCCGGCATAATAGGTCACGAAGACGTTGAACAGAATTCGCGATTGCGGGGTGGGTTGGCCCAGCGGGCAGAGCCGGGCGGCTCTGGGGCTTTCCAGCATGGTGCTGGCTTGATTCAGCGTGTGGTTCAGACGGGCCAGGCTGTGGATCAGCTGGCCGCTGCGTGAGCTGCGCTGCAATGCTTGAAATAACGGGTCAAGCACCTCACGGCTGGGCGGTAATTGCTCGGGCAGCGCCTGGCCAATGCTGCTAAGTTCGGCCAGCGCCTGCAGAGCCAGGGTGTCAGAGATGCTCGGGTCTGGCGGTAGTGGCTGGTCGGCAAAGCGCAGGTAGTATTCGAATTCGCTGCTGGCGTTCAGGGCATTCCAGAATACCGCTGGCAGGCTGGCCCGCTTGGCGGCACCGATGTCTTCGAGCTGGGTTTTCAATTCGCTGCGTCTGGGATCGTCGGCAATCACCAGCAGGCACTCGTCGAGCGCTTGTAACAACTGCCCTTCATGCGCCAGTCGGTGGCTGGCCGGCATTAATCGGCCGAGGCTGCTGTTGCGTTCGCTGATGCGCTGCTGCAAGGCGTGGCAGTGTCGTGACTCCACCACCAGATCCAGCAGGCTCAAGCGTTGCTCGGCTACCGTCTGTACCCGTTCACGTCGCTCGGGCATTCGGTAATGACTCAAATGACGTGAGTCAAAGTGACTGACGGGCTGCTCAAGTACTCGGCCCAGACGAGTCAGATAGTTGTCCATCTGGCGGCTGGCCGGCGCACCAACGTCACAACCGGTCAGCAGCAGGGCAAGACTGAGCAGTGCGATGAGATGCTTCATCGTCGAACTCCAACAGGGCTGCCTTTAGTATGCCATGCGGTTAATAACTGCTGCCAAATCGTACATTACGGCGAGTGTCGGGGCTGTCTGCGTTTGGCCTCATGACGTTTGCGGCGGGCACCAACCCGTGCCAGGCGAATCGACAGAAACAACGCAGCTGCGCTCAGGCCAATGATCAGCCCCTGCCAGAAACCGGCCGGCCCGCGGGCTGGGCCGAGCAGGTCGGTCAGCCCCAGTACATAACCGCATGGCATGCCGACCAGCCAGTAGGCGACGATGGTCAGCAGCATGGGTCGGCGAGTGTCCTGATAGCCTCGCAGGGCGCCGGCACAGGCCACTTGCAGGGCATCGGAAAACTGATACAGCGCGGCGTAGAACAGCAGGCTGGCGGCCAGGGCGATGATTTGCTGATTGTTGGTGTAGATCAACGGGATGCGATCAGCCAGCCACAACACCAGCGCAGCGGAAAACAGCGCATAGAACAATGAACTGACGATACCGACCTTGGCGGCGAACAGTCCGGCCCGGGCACCATGGGCGTTGAGGTTGTGGCTGACCCGCACGGTGATCGCCAGACCCAGGCTGAAGGGCACCATGAACAGCAGTGAGGTGAAGTTCAGGGCCAGCTGGTGGCTGGCGACCACAATCTCCCCCAGTGAGCCGATCAGTAGTGCGATAACCCCGAACATGCTGGTTTCAGCAAACAGCGCGATGCCGATCGGCAGGCCCAGCCCGAGCAGCTGGCGCTGGGTGAGCCAGCTTGGCCAGTCAAAACGGGCGAACAGGCCGCTGGGAGCAAAGTGTGGTGAGCGCTTCAGATAGATCACCATGCACAACAGCATGAACCACATCACCAAGGCTGTGGCTATCCCGCAGCCCAGTGCGCCCAGGGCCGGAAAGCCCAGCTTACCGTAGACCAGCACGTAGTTGGCAGGGATGTTGAGCAGCAGGCCGGCAAAGCCAATCAGCATGGTCGGCATGGTACGTGACATACCATCGCTCAGAGCGCGCAGGGCCTGGAACAGGGCGACGGCCGGAAAGCCCATGGCGACGGCCCTCAGGTAGGCCATGGTCGGGTCGATCAGGCTCGGCTCCACCTCCATCAGGATCAGGACTGGCTCCATGGCGCTGAGAAACAATCCGCACAGACAGCCCAGGAGCAGGCCAAGCCAGAGCCCCTGGCGTATCAGTGCGCCGGTATCAGTCAGGCGGCCAGCGCCGTGGCTGGCGGCGACCTTGGAGGTCAGGATCATCAGAGTGCCGGTCAGAAACAGAAAAGTTGGCACCCAGAAAGCGTTGCCCAGCGCTACGGCAGCCAGCGCCTGGGCGCTGAAGCGTCCGGCCATGGCGGTGTCGACAAAACCGAGCAGGGTATGGGCGGTTTGAGCGGCGATAATCGGCAAGGCAAGCCAGATCAGGCTACGCAATTCTGTTACACTGCGCCGCCACCGAGTGGGGTTGGTTTGTCCTGAAATCATGGGGCAGGGATGGGCTCGACAAAAGCGGCTCATCCTATCAAGTTACTCACTATTGTCTAGCTCGCTGATGAACCACGACTACCAGGATCTTGTCCGTATTTTCTCCGAGTGCTTCGAAGCCAAGTACAACACGGTACTGGTGGCTGGTGCTGACGAGCCTGAGTATCTGCCGGCCGATGCCGAGCATCCGCGTCATCGGATTATTTTTGCCCATGGTTTCTTTCGCAGCGCCCTGCATGAGGTGGCTCACTGGTGCGTGGCCGGGCCGCAGCGGCGTTTGCTGGCCGATTTCGGCTATTGGTATGCTCCCGACGGGCGTAGCGCCGAGCAGCAGCAGGCGTTTGAGCAGGTTGAAGTCAAGCCGCAGGCATACGAATGGCTGTTCTGTCAGGCTGCCGGTCACAAGTTCCGGGTCAGCCTGGACAACCTCAATGGTGAATCCACCGACTCCAGCTTATTCAAGCAGCGGGTGCTGGAGCAGACTCTGCACTTTCTGAACGCCGGATTGCCCGAGCGTCCAGCCCGATTTGTCCAGGCCCTGCTGGCGTTCTACCGCCCAGGAGCCCGGCTGCATGCTGCGGACTTCAGTCTCGAGCAGTTGTAGCTCAGCCTGGAGCGCCAGCCCGGCCAATATCAAACAATGGCTCATCACCGCTCAGCAGACTGAAGCGTGGCTGGCTGCTGCGGGTCGGGGCCAGACGCAGGAAACTCATGATTTCATCACGGCTCTGCTGCCAGGTGGCCTTGCTCTCCAGATCAAGGAAGTGTCCGGCGCCGCGTACCGTGGCAAATCGTGAACGTTCGATATAGCGACCAAAGCCGTGGGCGTCATCGGGGGTGGTGTAGATGTCCTTGTCGCCGTTGATGAACAGCACCGGAACATCGATGCGCTCGGCGTTGCTCATATAGCAACTGGTGTCTTGCTTAAGCACCTGATTCACATGGAAAGCCATTTGCAGGTACTCATGGTCGTCCAGGCTACTGATGTGGCGGAAGTTGTAGCGTTTGTAGAGCGAGGGCAGGTGCTGGCCGATGGTCTCGTTGATCAGGTCGGCGACGCCTGTGCGGTCACAGGCGATCAGGCGTTGCACGCCGGTTTCCAGGTAATCGCGCATGGCCGGGTTGATGACCGGGGAGAAGGCCATGATGACTGCCTTGCGGATGGCGCGCGGGCGTTGGGCCAGAGCCAACAGGGTAGAAGCACCGCCCCAGGAGAATGACAATAGGTGATCGGCTTCGAAGTGGTCGATCAAATCGAGCAGAATCCGGGCTTCCTGCTCCTTGGTCACTGGCTGGCTGTGGTCGTTGTGGGGTTTGGATTGGCCGGCATAGGGCTCATCGAAACAGACCACGTTGAAGCAGGGCTGCAGATAGCGCACGGTCTGGGCAAACGAGGCGGTAGTCGCCAATGAGCCGTTGACCAGAATAATGGTGCCTTGCGGGGCCGGGCTGGCGTAATAGGCGGTATGAACGCGGAACAGCCCTTGACTGCTGACCAGTGAGTGAGTTGCTTTCATTGTACATCTCCCGGCATGCCTGAATTGAAAGGCATACGACAAGCGCCGCATGCGATTGCATTGCTGGGCAGTTGGCAACAGGCCATGAAAAGCACAAGGTGGGCCCTTGGACGATCGGCAGGATCGAGGGGTTTGTTATTGGTGGGCTTGCGGGTGGGAAGGACAGCACCTGTGCTGGTAATGGGTAGTTACCGTGTATGCACAGGTGTTCAGGCAGGTCCTTCAACAAAAAAGGGTGACGAGCACCCGGTCGTATCGTGGCGTCTTAGAGTGTTCTCGGAACTTATGAGTCACAAAAAGACTTTATGGGCTCAGTTAAGCAGTGTCTTGCTGATGATGCAAGTGGGCGTCTGTTGGCTCCGGATGAACGGCAATGCTGGACGAGCCGGGTGGCAGTCGGGACAATCGCGATACGCTATGTTCACTCGGTTGCTGGTGGGTTGTTATGGACACGCTGTGAACCCATCCATGGGCGCTCGTAGATGCCATCCATGGCATCTAACGGTCCAGAACAACCCACCAGCAACCGAGCTACTGTGCCCAGGCTAATGGAGAAGCTCAGATGCATATTGTTGCCGATGAAAACATCCCCCTGCTCGATGAGTTCTTTGCCGGGCTGGGAAGCATTACCCGCTTGCCTGGCCGGGCCATAGATCATGCTGCCTTGCGTCAGGCTGATGCACTGCTGGTGCGCTCGGTGACCCGGGTCGATCAGGTGCTGCTCAGGGGTACGCCGGTACGGTTTGTTGGTACTTGCACCATAGGTACCGACCACCTGGATCTTGATGGTTTGCGCGGGTCCGGAGTCAGCCTGGCCAGTGCGCCGGGTTGCAATGCCCGCGGGGTGGTGGAATATGTGCTCAGTTGTCTGCTGACGCTGGCCGAGCGCCGCGCTACCGACTGGCGCCAGCAGCGAGTCGGGATTGTCGGGGTGGGGGAGGTCGGTACCCGTTTGGTCCGGGTTTTGACCACGCTGGGTGTTGAATGCCTGCTGTGTGATCCGCCTCGGGCGGCGCGGGGCGAAACAGGTTTTGTCGGGCTGGATGAGCTGATCGCCCAGGCTGATGTGATCAGTCTGCATGTGCCGCTGAGTCGTGAGGGTGCTCACCCGACCTGGCATCTGTTCGATCAGGCTCGGCTGCAGGCTTTGCGTCCGAATGCCTGGCTGATCAACAGCAGTCGTGGCCCGGTGATCGACAATGCCGCGCTGGAACAGGTTATGACTGAGCGTCAGGATTTGGCGTTGGCACTGGATGTCTGGGAGTATGAGCCCTGGGTTGCCCGTTCACTGGCGGCCCGCTGTGAGTTGACCACTCCGCACATCGCTGGCTACAGCCTGGATGGCAAGTTGCGCGGCACCGAGCAGATCTATCAGGCGTTTTGCCGGTTTCTGGGTATTGATCCCGAGTTGTCGCTGGGGCAACTGGCGCCGCAGGATGGGTTGGCTGAGTTGCAGTTGAGCGCGGCAACGTCAGCGGACTGGATGCTGAGCCGGGCGCTGCGCTGGGTCTATGATGTGCGCGATGACGATGCCCGGTTTCGCCGGATGTTGGTCGAGGCCGGGGATGATGCGGCTTTGCGCGCCGGCTTTGACCGGCTGCGCAAGGATTATCCGCTGCGGCGCGAATGCGCCCATCTGCGCCTGAGCGCGGATGCAGGGCTGTCGGCCGGGCAGGCGCGGCTGTTCAGTGAACTGGGGTTCAGCGTCTGATCTGAGCCTGGCGGGCGGCCATGCTGCTGCATTCAAGTGCCCGGCAGGCTTGCTGAACCATTTGCTCGGTAATGGCGATTTCCCGTCCCTGCTCATCGATCAGCCAGCCACCGGTCGATTGCACCGAGGGCTGATGGGCAGCAGGGGTGTTGGCGATATTGTGAAGGGCGTTCAGGTTCACGGAATGCTCTCTCTTTTCAGTCATGGCTTGGTTGCCTGCTTTCGTGCTTACGGGCGCAGGATATGGCACCACAATGACGACTTTGTGACACATGGCAACTGACAGGACTTGTAATGCAAACACCGTTCCGACTTGGGCTGATCATCAATCCGCTGGCGGGCCTGGGTGGGCAGGCGGGGCTCAAGGGGAGCGATGGCGTGGCCGAGCAAGCTCTGGCCATGGGGATCGAGCCGCGAGCCCAGGCCCGGGTACGGGTGGCGCTGGAGGCCTTGCTGCCGCTGCGCGAGCGAATCCAGATTCTGAGCGCACCCGGCCCGATGGGGGCAGACCTGCTTGGCGAGATGGGGTTCGACTTCGAGCAGATTGGTGAACTGGCTGGAGCCCAGACCAGTGCTGCGGATACCGAGCGCATTGCCGCCCAGATCCAGGCCCAGGGGGTTGATCTGCTGCTGTTTGCCGGCGGCGATGGCACGGCGCGCAATATTTGTCACAGTGCTCGCCCGGGACAACTGGTCTTGGGCGTACCCGCCGGGGTCAAGATCCACTCCGGGGTCTATGCTGTCAATCCGCGTGCGGCGGGTGAACTGGTCAGTCTGCTGGTGCAGGGGGATCTGGTGCGTCTGGCCGAAGCGGATGTCCGCGATATTGACGAGGAGGCCTTCCGCCAGGGCAACGTGCGCACCCGGCACTACGGTGAGCTGGCAGTGCCCCAGGAAGGGCGTTTCGTTCAGCAGGTCAAGCAGGGCGGGCGCGAGCTGGAAACCCTGGTGCTCGATGATATCGGCGCCTGGTTGCAGGAGGAGCAGGCCTCAGACCGGTTTTGGATCATGGGGCCGGGCTCGACCACGCTGGGGTTGCTCGAGACCATGGGGCTGGAAGGTACCTTGCTGGGTGTGGATGTGCTCTGTGATGGCGAACTGATCGCTGTCGATGTCAGCGAGCCGCAGCTCTGGGAACTGATGCAGCAGGGCGGCGAGTGGCGCATCCTGGTGACCGCAATTGGTGGTCAGGGTCACATCCTCGGGCGCGGGAATCAGCAGATTTCACCCCGGGTAGTGCGAGCTGCCGGGCTCGACAATCTGTTGGTGGTGGCGACCAAGACCAAGCTCAAGACCCTGCATGGCCGGCCGTTTCTGATTGATAGCGGTGACCCCGAGCTGGATCAGCAGTTAACCGGGCTGCGCCGGGTGCTTAGTGGCTATCGCGAAGAGATGCTATATCCAGCGAGCTGGAAGGCGGAGTAGCCTGGGCAGCGTTCCCACGCGGAGTGAACTGCACGCAAGCTCAGTAGCCCGGTTGGTGCTGACCTGTTCTGGACCGTTAGATGCCAGGGTCGAAAATTGCTCCTGCATTTTCGACACTTCCGCCATCCCTTGCGGTCGGATGGCATCTAAGAGCGTACAGGGGTGAGGCAAGCGTTTACGAAGCATGCTTCGTGTGTAGCCGAACGCCGACCGATCTTTGATCGGTCGGCCGGACCCAGAGGGGATTTACAGCGTGTCCAGAGCAGGTCAGCGCCAATCGGGCCAGCACCGAAACTGATTTAATCAGTGTTCCCTTAGCGGTAGTTGCCGGCCCGCAGCGCCTCAATCCGCTGCTCCAGCGGCGGGTGGCTCATCAGCAAGCCAGCCAGGCCGTGCTTGAGATTGGCGTTGATGCCGAAGGCGGTCAGTTCTCCAGGCATTTCCACCGGAATACCCTGCTCGGCCCGCAGGCGCTCCAGCGCCGCGATCATGTTGCCGGCTCCGGCCAGTTGGGCGCCGGCGGCATCGGCGCGGTATTCACGCTGGCGCGAGAACCACATGACGATGATGCTGGCGAGGATGCCCAGAATCACTTCGGCAAAAATGGTGGCGATGAAGTAACCGATCCCCGGACGACCACTGTCGTTCTTGAATACCGCCCGGTCGACGAAGTTGCCGATGATGCGGGCGAAGAACATCACGAAGGTGTTGACCACGCCTTGAATCAGGCTAAGGGTGACCATGTCGCCATTGGCAACGTGACCGATCTCATGGGCCATGACCGCGCGTACTTCGTTGGGGCTGAAGCGCTGCAGCATGCCGTCGGAAACTGCGACCAGTGAATCGTTGCGGTTCCAGCCGGTGGCGAAGGCGTTGGCGGCGCGGGAGGGGAAAATCGCCACCTCGGGCATGCCGATGCCGGCTTCGCGGGCCAGTTCGGTGACGGTATCGACCAGCCACTGCTCCTGGCGGGTTTGTGGCTGGGTGATGACCCGGGCTCCGGTGCTGCGCTTGGCCATCCATTTGGACAGGAACAGCGAGATGAAGGAGCCGGCAAAACCGATGATGGCGCAGAAGACCAACAGGCCAGTCAGGTCCATTCCACCCTGGCCATCATGGATGCCGAGCCCCAGGATGCTCAGGGTAATGCTGGCTACCAACACAATCGCCAGGTTGGTTGCCAGAAATAAAAGTATGCGCATCATACGGTTGTAGCTCCCATCGAAAGTAAAATCTACGGTCTGGCCAGCACCTGCACAGGCAAGCCAAGGTCCTTTGTGTGGTTATATTGGGTGATTCCTGCCGGCTTTCAATTGTCAGTCTATTTCAAATCGTAAGTACTGCCGGATTTGAAGCAGTAGCGTACTGCTTCGGCCAGTTGACTGGATGAGCCGCTATGCAGTGCTTCGCGCAGTTTCTGCGCCAGGGTTGCGCGCTGATGGGCGACACTGGCGGGCAGTTCAGGCTGTTGCCAGTCAAGACGCGGAGTAGACAGCAGGACAAAGCCGCGTTCACTCAGGCAGCACTGATCCAGGCCTTCTTGGCGAATGCTGCCGGTATGGCGCAGGAAGCCTTCCTCGGCGAGCCAGAGCATGGCGCTGAAACAGGCCGTGTGGCGAGGGGCGGGCACGCCGAAAGGGTCCGGTTCGTGCTCGCCGATCAGATCGACGACGAACAGCGTCGTCGGCCGGGGAAAACTGCCGTACAGACTCAGCAGTATGCCGGCGACGTCGCGGTAAAAGTCCTCGATGTGCAGGTCCGCCATGGCACCGGTTACTGTCGGTAATCCTTGAGGAAGTTGGCGATCCGGCCGATGGCCATTTCCAGATCGTCCTTGCGTGGCAGCGAGACGATGCGGAAGTGGTCGGGCCAAGGCCAGTTGAAGGCGGTACCTTGCACCACCAGAATTTTTTCCTGCAACAGCAGATCAAGGACCATCTTTTCATCGTTGTGAATCGAATAGACCTTGGGGTCCAGACGCGGGAACAGATACAGGGCGCCCTTGGGCTTGGTGCAGGTTACACCGGGAATCTCGTTCAGCAGTTCCCAGGCGGTGTCACGTTGTTCCAGCAGGCGGCCACCCGGCAATACCAGATCATTGATGCTCTGATAGCCGCCCAGCGCAGTCTGGATCGCGTGCTGCGACGGTACGTTGGCACACAGACGCATGGAGGCAAGGATGTCGATGCCTTCGATGTAGCTCTGGGCGCGCTGTTTCGGGCCGCTGATGATCATCCAGCCGGAGCGGAAGCCGGCGACCCGATAGGACTTGGACAAGCCGTTGAAGGTCAGGCACAGCACATCCGGAGCAACGGCGGCCAGCGATTCGTGCTCGGCACCGTCGTAGAGAATCTTGTCGTAGATTTCGTCGGCGAACAGGATCAGGTTGTGCTCACGAGCCACCTGGGCCAGTTGTTCGAGCATGTCATGCGAGTACACCGCGCCGGTCGGGTTGTTCGGGTTGATGACGACCATGGCTCGGGTGTTGGGGGTGATCTTGCTGCGAATATCTTCGATATCCGGATACCAGTCGGCCTGCTCGTCGCACAGGTAATGTACCGGTTTGCCGCCGGACAGGCTCACAGCGGCAGTCCACAGTGGGTAGTCGGGGGCTGGGATCAGCACTTCATCACCGTTGTTAAGCAGTCCCTGCATGGCCATCACGATCAGCTCGGATACACCGTTGCCCAGGTAAATGTCTTCGATGGTGACGCCGGGAATGCCTTTGGTCTGGGTGTAATGCATGACCGCCTTGCGCGCCGAGAACAGGCCTTTGGAGTCACTGTAACCCTGGGCAGTAGGCAGGTTGAGGATCACGTCCTGGAGGATTTCCTCCGGTGCTTCGAAGCCAAAGGGTGCAGGGTTGCCGATGTTCAGTTTGAGGATGCGATGACCTTCTTCCTCGAGGCGCTTGGCGTGGCGCAGAACCGGTCCGCGAATGTCATAACAAACGTTGGCCAGTTTATTTGATTTGCTAACCTGCATGGTGCTTACCTTGTGATCCCTGGGGGCTGTGCCGGCGGAGTAAAACACGCATCATACGTTGTGCGACACTGACTGGGAAAGCCCGTTATCAACATCCCGAGGAGACCGGTATGGAGAAAGTAACCAAGTCCGAACAGGCCTGGCGAGATCAGCTTGATGAAGCGCAGTATCACGTGTGCCGGCTGAAGGGGACCGAGCGCCCGTTTACCGGGGCGTATTATCACAATACGGTTCCAGGGCGTTATCACTGCATCTGTTGCGATGCCGAGCTGTTCGATACCGAAACCCAGTTCGATGCCGGCTGTGGCTGGCCCAGTTATTACGCGCCGGTGAATGAGCAGGCTATCGCCACTGCCGAGGATTTCAGGCATGGCATGCACCGGATCGAGGTGCTCTGTGCACGCTGTGACGCCCATCTGGGGCATGTGTTTCCCGATGGTCCGCCGCCGACCGGGTTGCGCTATTGTATCAATTCGGTGGCATTGCGCCTTGAGCCGCGTTAGCCCCAAATCGTCACCCCTAACCAGCCGAGCCAAATGGAGCCAGCATGACAACATACAATAATCCGCTGCATATCCCCTGCATCACCATCGACAACCGTGAGATCACCCTGGCGGAGTTGGGTGGCAAGGCTTATCTGGTGGTCAATACCGCCAGCAAGTGCGGCTTTACGCCTCAGTACAAGGGGCTGGAGGCCCTGGCCCAGGAGTATGGGGAGCAGGGTTTGCGGGTAGTGGGCTTTCCCTGCAATCAGTTTGGCGCCCAGGAGCCGGGTGATGAGGGGCAGATCGCCGAGTTCTGTGAACTCAACTATGGCGTGAGCTTCCCCATGTTCAGCAAGGTTGAAGTCAACGGAGCCAATGCCCATCCCCTGTATGTGCAGTTGAAGAAAGCTGCACCGGGGCTGCTGGGCAGTGAGCGGATCAAGTGGAATTTCACCAAGTTTCTGCTCGATGCCAATGGCCGGGTGATCAAGCGCTATGCGCCGACTACCGCGCCGGAGCAGCTTAAGGGGGATATTGAGGCGCTGCTCAAGCGTTAAGGAACCTACCTTTTCAGAGGCTCCTTAAAATATCCTTGGGGAGGTTAGTGCCTCCCCAGCCACTTCTCCAGCAACGCCTGCAGGTCTTCACGTTTGAACGGTTTGGCCAGATAGTCGTTCATGCCGGCGGCTTCGCAGCGCTGGCGGTCTTCCTGCAGGGCGTTAGCGGTCAGGGCGATCACCGGGATTTTTTGCCAACGCGGGTCGGTGCGCATCCGGCGGCTGGTTTCATAGCCATCCAGAACCGGCATGTTGCAGTCCATCAGTACCAGATCATAGCCCTGCTGTTCCAGGCGGTTCAGCGCAGCTTCGCCATGCTCAGCGACATCGACCTGATAACCCAGCCGGCTCAACATGCCGCGAGCGACCATCTGGTTAACCATGTTGTCTTCCACCAGCAGGATGTGCTGGCCGGTCTCCTGGGCCCGGTTGCGTTCCTGTTCGACTCCTGCTCGGGTGTTGTCGAACAGCTCGTCAATGGCCCGGGCCAGACGAGCGCGAGCAGGAGGGCTGGCGACCTGAAGCTGTACGTTCAGCGATTTGGCTTCATCGCTGGGCAGCAGCAGCGGATAAGGGCAGATCAGCATTCGCGGTATTTCGATGCTCATTTCCCCCAAGCGCCTGGCCAGTATCGGGTTGTCGAGTAACCAGACGTCGGCCTGCAGGCTGGGGCGTTGTGGCGGTTCATCATCGGGCGTGTAAGTCAGCAGTTCACAGTTCATGCCCCAGTGGCACAGCAGCTCTTTGAGGATGCTGCCTTGGCGGCGCCCCTGCTGGTTCCAGACTACTATTTTGCGCGGAGCAGGATAGCTGTAGTTGGGCTCGTTCTGGGCGGTTTCCAGAGGTAGACTGACGGTGAAGGTGCTGCCCTGTTCGGGGACCGAGATGACCTGCAGTCGCCCCCCCATGGCGTCGCTCAGGCTCTTGCACAGCGCCAGTCCCAGACCTGTGCCGCCGAACCGGCGCGATATGTGTACATCGGCCTGGGTGAAGGGGGAGAAAATGCTGTCCAGCGCATGTTCGGCAATGCCGATGCCGGTATCGGCCACGCTGATATGGACCCACTGCTGCTGGCTGTCACTGGTGTCCAGTCGCAGCCTAAGGCTGACATGGCCGTTTTCGGTGAACTTCAGCGCGTTGGACAGCAAGTTGCTGGCGATCTGGCGAATCCGGGTTGGGTCGCCATACATTTGGCCAGGCAATTGCGGGTCGATCTGGCAGGTCAGTTCGATATCCTGTTTGCCGGCGTTTTGCGACAGCAGGCTGGCGGTATCCTCAAGCAGAGCCCCGAGGTCGAAGGCGATATGCTCAAGTTGCAATTTGCCAGCCTCGAATTTGGACAGGTCGAGAATATCGTTGAGCAGTTCGACCAGTACCTTGCCTGAGTCGTAGGCTATCGAAAGTTGCTGGCGTTGTTCGTCATTGAGCGGGCTGTCCAGGGTCAGGCCGATCATTCCCAGCAGTCCGTTGATCGGTGTGCGAATCTCGTGGCTCATGTTGGCCAGAAACACCGAGCGGGCCCGGGCCATATCCAGCGCTTCTTCGCGCGACATCTCCAGCTCCTGGTTGGATAGTCGCAGCTGGGCGTTGGTTTCCTGTAATTCGGTGGTGCGGGCCTCGACGATACTTTCCAGCTCCTCAAGGTACTGGCGCAGGCGTTCTTCGGCCCGCAGTTTCTGGCGCATGCTGACATCGATGCTCTGCAACTGGTGGTTGATTACTTCAACCAGGGCACCGATTTCGTCGCGCTCGTGGCCGTCGGGGCAGGGCAGGCGGCTGCGCTCTTCTTCGGCCTTCATGTTCAGCAGGTCGATGATCAGGCGGACCAACGGCTTGGTCAGCATGGCGTAGAACAGCACCATCAGGATAAGTGACAGCACCAGACTGAGGATGAATCCAGATAGCATGGTCAGTCCGGCGCGGCGCAGGAAGCTGGCGCCCTGGTGGAAGGTGTCGACTTCAATGACCAGATGGCCGAGTAATTCGTCGGTGACATGCTCGACGAACAGCGGCTGGGAGTAGTCGCGGCGGCGCTCGAATAGCGCGTCACTGACCGCGCGATAACGGCTTGAGGCCATGGGCCGACTGACGCTGGCCAGGGCAACGCCGTTGCTGTCGATGATCTCGGCACGCACTACTGGGGGCGCCTGAAGCAGGCCGTTGACCAGTTCCAGAGCCAGTTCGGCGTCAATGTTGTAGGCAATCCGCGAGGCGGGTCCGAGGCTGACGTTGATCTGGGCCTGAACCTCGCGGTCGATGGCCGCATCCTCGGAGTGGTAGTCCACCAGCACCTGAATCAGCCCCAGCAGGATGCCCAGAATGAATGCGGCCAGAACCCCCAGGCGCGCCTGTTTGAACGAGAGTCGATCGGTAAAGCGTATGTTCATCAGTTTTGGGGAGCATCCTGCCGTCGTTATGCTGTTGAGCTTAGCTTAGTTTGTCTTTGGATCGCAGTCCGTGTTGTGGTGCCCAATGCGCGCGCATGGCATTCTTGGTCAGTTGTTACCTAGGAGATTTTGTCATGAGTGAAATCACCCAGACCCGCTTTATGCAACGGGTGGTGGATTTTCTGGAGCGTATGGAGCAGGGCATGCCGCCTCAGCCGCAAGCGGTGGACTGGCACACGGTGCTGGCGGCGCGCTGGGTGGCTGAAGGTGAGGGCGGGCGTTTGCGGGCGCTGGAGGTCAAGCTGGATACCGGGCTGGATGATCTGGTTGGGGTGGATCGCCAGAAACAGTTGCTGCAAGCCAATACCGAGCAGTTCGTGGCCGGGCTGCCAGCCAATAACGCCCTGCTCTGGGGCGCTCGCGGGACTGGTAAGTCATCGTTGGTAAGGGCCCTGTTGGCTGCCTATGCTGGGCAGGGGTTGCGCCTGATCGAGATCGACAAGGCCGATCTTTTGCATCTGCCTGCCCTGGTTGAGCATATTCGAGCGGAGCCGTGGCGGTTTCTGCTGTTCTGTGATGATCTGGCCTTCGAGTCAGACGATCAGGCCTACAAGAGCTTGAAAACCGTGCTGGATGGCAGTGTGGAAGCCAGTCCGGATAACTTGCTGCTCTATGCCACCTCCAACCGCCGACACCTGTTGCCGGAACACAACAGCGACAATCTGGGCTCCAGCATGATCGATGGTGAGTTGCATCCGGGCGAGGCAATTGAGGAAAAGATCGCGTTGTCAGATCGCTTTGGGCTGTGGGTTTCGTTCTACCCGTTCAGTCAGGAACATTACCTGAATGTGGTGCGCCATTGGTTGACGCAGTTGAGTAGACAGTATGGGCTGAACTGGAGCTGGTCCGAAGGCTTGCAGCAGGAGGCACTGCGCTGGGCCCTGGCACGTGGCAATCGCAATGGGCGCTGCGCTTACCAGTTTGCCAGGGCCTGGGTGGGCAAGGCTCTACTGGGGCTGAGTGAGGCTACCTGAGGCCTTTTCCTTCATCTTGCCTACCAGTTGATGCTCGGCGGGCAAGAGGGCGCTGACAGTCGAGCGAGCGCTGACCTGGCTCAGCAGGGATGACAGGTTGGGCCAGCGCAGCTCGTCGATCAACTCGCCGGCATGGGCGAGGTTGATCAACTGGCAGGTTACGGCGATATCAGCCAGTGTCAGGCGCTCGCCGACAAAGTAGCGGCGACCATCGAGCAGCCCTTCCAGATAATCGAACAGCGGCGGCAGCCGCTCGTCCAGTGCCTCGCGGACCTGGGTCTCATCACAATGCTGGCCTATCACCGGCTTGACGATACGGTTGCGAAATACCGCAAAGGTGGCCCAGGGGGCCAGTTCATAATCGGCGTATTTTTCCAGCCAGCGTACCTGGGCTGCCTGTTGCGGATCGTCGCCGTACAGGCTGGTCTGGCCGTAGCTGTCCTCCAGGTACTGGGCGATCACGGCTGAGTCGGCCAGGTTCAGTTCGCCGTCACGGATCGCCGGGATACGGCCAAGGGGGCTGATATCCCGATACCAGTCCGGTTGTTGGAAGGGCGGCACGGGGACGTGCTCGTGGGCGATACTATGTTCGGCCAGTACGATGCGGACTTTGCGGACAAACGGGGAGAGGATGGCACCGTAGAGTGTCAGGGGCATATTAGGTTCCAGTGCGGGTCAATCATCGTAAACGGCCTTTTTCTTCCAGGCTTCGTCGCTTTCTTCCATTGCCTTAAGGCCGGCAGCCAACTCGGTATTGTCATCGCTGCTGATGTGTTCATGCTGGGCTGCCAGTTTCTCAGCCTGTTGATGCTGGTGTTTGAGTCGTTGCAAATGTTCGGCGTAGGCGGGATTGTTGTGCTTTTGCAGGTAGCTGATGGCACGCTCGTACTGCAGTTTCGCCAGGCGCGGCTTGCCCTGGCGCATGGCCTGCTCGGCCAGGCTCTGGAACAGTTCCAGGGCGGTATTGATCAGGAACTGGCGGATCTGGGCGGACCAGCGTTGCAGGGCGGGCTTGTCGATCAGTCCGTCCTTGTGGGCCTGGGTCAGTAGTTTGTGCAGGTTTTCCAGCATCAGGCGCACGTCTTTGGCCTGGGCTTCGCTGGTGACCTTGAGCGGCGGGTTGTTGATTTCCGGCTCTGCGCTGCTCAATTGTTGGCGGGCGCTGTCCAGGCGTTTGCCGGGGCCGTCGTTCTTACGGTCAACCTTGACCAGTTGCTCGAGCAACTGAACTTCCAGACGCAGCAGCAGACTTTTCAGTTCGGGACTCATGAACTGCCCCGGCAACTGTATGCTGACGGTATCGCAAACGTTGAGACGGGCATTGAGGTCGGCTACCTGGCGCGCGCGTTCAAGCCGGGCACGTTCCAGACTGTGATTGATGAAGCCGATGCTGATCAGAATCAGCAGACCACCTATGACCAATGCACCAATCAGTAATGGGGACACGGTTTATCTCTCTTATGTCGCTTGGAGCTTATGGCAAGCTTCCAACTTAATACTCTGACATGCAAGTGCCTTTTGCGTCGGGACGCAATTCCCCGAAAAATCAGGGGTTGGAAAAAAACCTGAAAAAATATTGAGTTGAGGGGTTGACGGTGTTGGAGGGGGTGCATAAAATGCGCGCCACTTGCAGCGAACACGGCAACGCGGAAGCGGCAAGTAGTCAAAGTCAAGGCTTTGGCAGGTGAAGACCGGATATGTGTCCCCTTCGTCTAGTGGCCTAGGACACCGCCCTTTCACGGCGGTAACAGGGGTTCGAGTCCCCTAGGGGACGCCACTTCGGCGTCAGATTTGCGGGAATAGCTCAGTTGGTAGAGCACGACCTTGCCAAGGTCGGGGTCGCGAGTTCGAGTCTCGTTTCCCGCTCCAGTTTGTGATCTACAGACGTCCACTGAAGTCTGTAGGTTCTTGAAAAAGGGGCGAAAGCCCCTTTTTTCATTCCAGAGACATCCACCGAAACCCACCTACAGCCAGCGTTTTTAAGGCCAAAATTGAGGCCAAAGAATGTGGGTGGTGCCGGTTCCGGATTGTTGCTGGGGTCGGGCGGAAAACGTGACGAGCATTGAGCCTAAGTCTTAACTTAGGAGTTCGATGATGGCACTTTCTGATCTGATCATCCGGCAGGCCAAGGCCGCTGGAAAACCCTACAACCTCCCCGACACTGACGGACTGGGACTGGTGGTCTCGCCGGCCGGTGGCAAGTCATGGCATCTGCGTTACTACTGGCTTGGCAAGCAAAAGCGGATTTCGTTGGGCAACTACCCGGAGATCGGTCTGCGCGAGGCGCGGACCCTCCGTGACGAAGCCCGGGCGCTGCTGGCCAAGGGCATCAATCCCCATATCGATCGCAAGCAGAAGCGGCACGCCATTCAACTAGCGTCCGAATACACTTTCCAGTCCCTCTTCGATGCGTGGATCAAGCATCGCCGCAAGGAACTCAAGGAGGGCAGGCAAAGCACCCTCTCGCAGATCCTGCGCATTTTTGGCAAAGACGTGCTACCCAGTCTGGGGAAGATGTCGATCTACGAGATTCGCCGCCCCCAGCTTCTGGGTGTTCTAGCGCGCATCGAGGAACGCAGCGCCTACACTACCGCGGAGAAGGTTCGCACCTGGTTCGGGCAATTGTTTCGCTACGCGCTGGTCGTCGCCGAGGGGCTGGAAGTCAATCCGGCCTCTGACCTGGATGTGGTGGCCGCACCCAAGCCACCGGTCACCCACAACCCTTACCTGTGCTTGCCTGAACTCCCCGAGATGCTCCGGAAGCTGCGAGCCTACAAAGGGCGCAGCCTGCAGACCCAGCTTGGCATCCGCCTACTGCTGCTGACCGGGGTTCGCACTGGGGAACTGCGTCTGGCAACTCCCGATCAATTCGATCTGGAACGCGGGTTGTGGATCATTCCGCCAGAGGTGGTGAAGCAACTGCAAAACGGTATGCGTAAGCGCAGACAGCGCCCACAGGATATCCCACCGTACATCGTACCGTTATCCGTGCAGGCGATCGAAATCGTTCGTTACCTGCTGGAACAGGTCAAACCAGCCCAGCGGTATCTGCTTGCACATCGCAGCGAGCTGAAAAAGCGCATCAGCGAAAACACACTGAACAGTGCTCTCAAGCGCATGGGGTATCAGGATTTGCTCACGGGCCATGGTGTCCGCGCCACAATCTCCACAGCGCTCAACGAAGTGGGTTATCCCAAGAATTGGGTGGATGCACAGCTCTCGCATTGCGACCCTGACAAGACCAGCGCCACCTACAACCATGCTCTGTATGTGGAACCGCGTCGGCGGATGATGCAGGACTGGGCTGACCGCCTCGATCTGTTGGAGCAGGGGCAAGTGCAAGCTGCCGGCACTCATCTGACTATCCGCATTGATGGAATGCCAGTTGTGGCCGAAGGAGGGGATGCGTCGGGATTGTCGGCTGTGGTGCCGAGCAGGTCTGCCGAGTCAGTAGTGGTTTCGTCAACGGCGACAAGGTTGTCGGCAGTGCCGGTAAGGCCGGAACCGGCGCCAGCGGCGGAGGAGGTGCTTTCGGATGTTCAGCGTGAGCGGATGGAAATGCTCGAAATCTACGAGGCCCCTCACAATCTGCCGGTGTTTCAGTTCGCCAAACTGGCGGGCAAGTCCAGGGACCAGATCAATCGTGAGATCAAGGCAGGGAAATTGCTGACTCTGAACATGGGTAATCGCGGCCAGCGCATCCCGGATTGGCAGCTTGATCCGATTAAGCAGCGACTGGTGCAGTCCGTGATGAAAAGAACGATGAATACTGACTCATGGCTGCTTTACAGGGAATTGCTGCAGCCTCGGGAGTCACTGGAAGGTTGCTCGGCCATAGAGGCTGTTTCGACCGCCAACCTGCATGAAGTGATCGAATTACTCTGCCTCAAACCGGGAGGCTATGCGCGAGACGGCGTAGCTGTTGTTCTCAGCAAGATGTGATCGCCTGGGCTCTTTGGGCCAGGCGATCAGCAGCAGGTAAAGGGGAGTGTGGCAGAGCCAGATAGGTGGTTACGTGATGGGGGCCACTTGCCAGCGGACGCATCACGATGTCCAGCTTGCGCGAACAGGCGATACGGGATCTAGTGGCGAAGCCAATGCCATAGCCTGCCGCTACCAGCACTGCCATCAGCTCGAAGGACTTCACCTGATCGACTATGTTGAGAGTGGTCGTGAACGGTGTCACCAGTGAGTGGATCTGCTGCCCCAGGGGGGCACAGTATTCTGTGTTCCACATGATCAGAGGGTACTGAATCGCCTCTGTCAACGGAACTTCGGTAAAAGCCAGAAGCGGTGAACGCAAAGGCAAAGCAACGGCCAGTTCGTCCTGCCAGAGCGCGAGTGTGTGTCGAAAGGCAGGAAGCTTTCTCATGGAAAGGTGCAGGCCTATGCAGTAGCGGCCATCCTCCAATCCCTGGAGCTGATCTTTTTCTGTGGTCTCTATCAGGTGGACTGGCGTTTCGGGCTCTTCCGCGCGTTGTTTGGCGAGCAATGTCGCCAACTCAGGAGGCAAAATGCCGGTGGAAACGGCGATCTGCAGTGGAGCAATAGCGTGGTCGATAGGCATGGTGGTGTTCCGATAGCTGCATGCATGAGGCACTGATTTAAATAATAGCACTATGAGTTAAATTTACCGTGGTTTAGGTTGGGTCTTTCCTTAACGCTTCCACTGATGCAGAAGCGACCCATTCGGCCAGGCCGACCCAAAGGAGCAACAACCTACGAAGCCGAGCCAGCAAAGGCCTTCGGGATGGCGGTACGCGCGCTTCGTATCAAGCAAGAAATAGCCCAGGAGGCGCTGGCCAATATCGCCGGCATTGATCGTTCGCACATCGGAAAGATCGAGCGAGGTGAGCACATGCCGACGCTGGCGATCATCTTGCGGATTGCTGAAGCCCTAGACTGTAGTGCATCGACCCTCATGGCGGAAACCGAGATCAACTTGGCGCAGCTGCGCGATCCTTGCCAGCATAGGTCCTGAATCGGACACGGCTAGCGCTGTCACCTATGGGTGACACATCGGCATTTGATGTCCGACGCAGAAATAGTGCGTCTAATAAAATGAAAGCGTCTATTGAGCCGCAGTGGCATAGGCACCTGGTCGAACTCAGAGAGTGTTCAAGACCTAGCTGTGAATGTTTGATAGGCTATTCATCCAGCGGTGCAAATGTCGGAGTTCACTGAAAATCCCGGCTACGCACATCCAGGCCAGTCAGCAGAGAGGTGAGGTCGCTCAGCCGGCCGGCGATCACATGGCGCGTCATCGGTTGCTTCTAGATACCCATCGATCCGCAGCATCTGTGATTGCACCAACACCCGTCGCTGGCGCTCGGCCAGGTCGTGCCAGACCATCACGTTAACCAAACCGAACTCGTCTTCGAGGGTAACGAAGATACGCTTAGGCTGGACAACGGCAAGGAGTTTTCGGGGCACGAACGGATCGCCTTGAAAAGCGGCTGTAGCGTTTACTTTGCCGACCCTTATGCGTCCTGGCAGCGCGGCACCAACGAGAAAACCAATGGTCTGTTGCGCCAGTACTTCCCCAAGGGAGGCGATTTCAGCACGATGACCGTGGAGTCGGTAAGTAAGGTCGCAGCGAAGATCAATTTACGCCCACGCAAACGCCTGGGATGGAAGACGTCGTACGAAGTGTATGCAGAGGTGAGCGTTGCACTCATGTGTTGAATTCAGGGCCTAAAAACTTTCCAAATCAGTGCTTGTTGACGTTCTACTCCTGAATATCCGTTGATTCTACGGTGAGATAAGGGTTGTTCGGTGGTATGTCGCTGAAAACGAGTTCGGGATGCTGCAGTAGGTAGCCATGAAGCCGACGGGACTTACGCGGGCCGGTCACGGTACAGGTCCAGATATTGAGGCCACTCCTTTGTTTTCGGTGCAGGCCCAGCCTCTCGAAACACTTCTGTATCGACTGCCATTCCTGCTGTTTCTCTTGCTTGGCCAGTGTTGTGATCTGTGGATGCTCTTGCGCATAGCGTTGAAATATACCCGGGCTGACGAGATATGCCGTGTCGCTCACGGTATGTATCAAGGCTTTGGTGTCGTTGATGATGAGCTTGCGTGATTGGATACCGTCTTTCAACCAGATCATGAAATGTTCGCCGGATGGCATGGCGTGCTGCGGTTGTCCCGCTGTTGTGACGTGCTCAGGTACGAGGGCAGTCCCTGGGCCGGCGGTGGCTGCTGCTTCGCCAGCCCGAGCGTGTGCTGACACTTTTTCTGTCGTCGGCGATGGTTCTGTCGATTCAGGTATGCCAATGAGCGACATCAGGTCTTCCATTGCGTCTGGAAGGCGCTCCTGAGCTGATGTGGCGGCTGGGACTGCGGAAAAGGGTGTTGGTTGTTCCAAGGGCGAACCTGTATCGCTTGAGGGCAACGATTGGTCGGGATCTGTGGAGCCGGCTTCTGCCCCTGAGGTTGTGCTTGAAGTGTCTTCGAGCACTGTGCCAGTGAATGGCTCTGGGCGTTCGGCAGCCTCCCAGATAAGTGCTGGGGCCAGCCGTAGCAGAGTGAAACTGTGTGACCAGCCTGTCGTACTGGTGACGGTGGCTTTCCAGATGGCCTTGCCCTCGGAGGTCGGCTGCAGCATGCCGTGGTCCTGCAGTACGTTGAACACCGCAGTGTTGTTCGCGGGTATGCCCTCTATACCCTGAGCCAAGAGGTGGGCACGTAGTTTGTCGGAGACAGTCTTGCTGACCAGCCAAAGTGAATCCTCCGTAAGCCAGCCATCAGAGGCTTGGGGCTGGTTGAGTTTCAGTTCTTCCTTGAGCAAGTACCGAAGCCCGTCGAGCAATTTGCGTTGCAGGGCATGCTTGGGCGCCGCCATGGCACGGGTGGGATCTCCTCCCAACTCATGGGCCACCGAGGCGCGGTCGGCCTGGATGACGAGTTCACCCAATACGCCAGCATGTTCATACTGTCCGGCCAGCACATAGAGCAGTGATGCCCACAGTGCGGGATAACCACTGAGCCAGTCGAGGATGTTCCGATTGAGCAACTGGTGGTAGAGCAAGCCGGTGGCTGCACCATGCAGCCGGTATTCGCGGTCATTCCGGTAGCGGAAGCGGTACGGCCGGGTCAGTGGCCCATGCCAGGGGTGCCATGGACTGCCATCTTCATGCTCGACATGGAGGTCTACCGCGATCTTGCCGATGTCGTGAAGCAACGCTGCATAGGCGACGGCGGCTGTCCAGGCCTCGGACTGGGCTGCTTGATCTTCAGGCGTTGTGCCAGCAGGCAGCAGATAGGACTGCCGCAGTTTCAGTGCGAAGGCGACGATTTCCAGGCCATGGTCGAGCATGCCGCCCTGGTAAGCGTGATGGTGGCTCTCCGAGGCGGGAAACTGCTGCACCAGCTCGGCATAGCGCTCCAACGGTGCCCGGTACAGCACAGCGAACTGTTTACGCGAGAGCGATGTGCGCTGCCAGATGTGTTCCAGCAGCTTCTGCCGGTGCGGCGTCGCTAGCAAGGACGCGGCCGGCTCGGGCTGCAGCAGCCCTTTGGGAAGATCGGCGGCGGGTGCCGGCGACGGAGCGGCAGTGGCCGAGATCCGTTTTCGCTGGAACAGGGAGAGCATGCGAGTGTCCTTGTGATGGGCCGGTCGGGGGGCCTTTTCGCCTTTTCGAGGTAGGGCCTTTCCCCTTGCACCCCATTCCCTTCCCCTTTTGGCCCCTTGCCCCTTAAGCCTTTGGGTATAGGGCGACGGGCATCGATCGTCCACCGCCAATGCGGGGTGCGGCAAAGCCGGTTTAATGCGGGAAGGCTCGCTGTTCCCGCCCTACGATGGGCCGTATATTGGATTCGGAAGGACACCATGGGCCCCTATATTGACAAGGTAAGGATAATTCCTTACGATACAGGCATCGCTATCGGGAGAGTTGCCATGCCTGTCATTCATGAAGTCGCCACGCTGACCTCCAAAGGCCAGATCACGCTGCCCAAGTCCATCCGGCAGGCCCTGGGAGTGGATACCGGCGGCAAGGTTGCGTTCGACCTGCGTGACGGCGAAGTCGTCGTGACCCGTGCCGACGCCGAGCACGAAGACCCCGCCATTGCCGCGTTCCTGAACCTGCTGGCCCACGATATTGAAGCTGGCCGGAATGTTCGTGGGCTCCCGGAGGATCTGGCTCGCACGATGCTGGAGCATTCGGGCCACAACGTGATCCTGGGCGACGATTTCGATGAAGACGTGGCAATCTGATGCAACAGCATGGCTGGACGCTGCTGTTCCATGACAACCTGATCGAGCAGTTGATGAAGCTGCGTGCGGCCGTGCTGCGCGCACAAGAGAACGACCCGGAGGGCTTTGGGTCCAACACCAACGTCAAGTTCTTCCGGGCCCTGGTCCAGTTGATGCAAGACGTGGTGCCGGGCGATCCAGCGCGCGACGAGTACCGCCAGGGCAACACCATGGGGCCGGCTTATCGCCACTGGCGACGGGCCAAGCTCGGAAGGCGGTACCGGCTGTTCTTCCGCTACGACTCGAAGGCGAAGGTCATCGTGTACGCCTGGGTCAACGACGAGCAGACCCTGCGGTCATCGGGGAGCAAGTCAGACCCCTATGCGGTGTTCGAGAAGATGCTCGGACGCGGAAACCCGCCAGACGAATGGAACGCATTGGTAAGGGCAAGCAAGCCGGATTGGAGCAAACGGGAATAGCCATCTCACATGCAGCAGGTGACGACCATGAACACGACAACCCGTAGCAGTACCGCAGAACGCCTTGGCCGCTGGCTTGGCCGCGGCTGGCGGGGCTATGTGCGTCGTGAGCGGCGGGTGGCCGCGTGGCTGGTTTCGGTTGGCGTGCCGGCCGGTGTCGCGACTGCTCTGGTGTGGATCGCCAAGCTCGCTGTGCTGGGAGTGCTGCTCTATACCGCCTTCTGGCTGGCGCTGCTGCTGGTGTTCGCTACTGCGGCTGCTTGGGCCTCGGCAGCGAACACCCCGGACGAAGACGTTTGGCCCTTCACCGACATGGACGAGCTCCGCAACACACCTGGGTACGACCCCAACCTCTACAACGACAACACCCATGTCGACTACAAGGACGACTGAGGTTCAAGATCTACTTGAGCTTCCCACCCGTCATGGCGCCTGCACCTTTGCTCCCAGCCTGTGCGCCTCCCTTAGTGCCTTCGGCCATGCCTTGAATGGTATGCCCTGCGCGAAAACCGACCCATCCCAACGCCGCAATCCAGAACCCAGGCAACACCAGGAACATGGCTCCCATCACGAAGTTCAGCAGCATGTCGCCGAACGTGTTGTTCAGCCCAATCAGCGGGTCAAAATTCGTGTGGGGGCGGTTCCATCCCCAGCCCCAGCCGTAAAGCGCATCGAGGATCGTGCTGTCGATCCAGCGCGCCAGTTGCAGCCAGAAATCGGTGAAGAACAACGCAAACTGGACGACGGTAAGAGTGACGACGGTCTTCAGGTCGTAGGTGCCGATCAGCAGTACCATCGGAATGCAGATCACCAGAGCCATCTTCAGAAACGCTAGCACCATGGGTAAGGCTTGGCGCACGACGTCCATTGCGGGGAAATAGGCAAGCCCACCAACCGCCATCCCGACGTCACTGGCGGCGCGATTGATGACGTTAGGCAGGGTCTTGTCGATCTGGCCACCGTAGTCGGTATAGACGCTGCCCTGATTGAGCTTCTGTTGCCTGGGCGCTGCGATTGCACGGATCACCGAGTCATCAACCTCGGCACGGCTCAGGAAACCGGCCCAGCCGGCCAGACGGTTGAGCAGGCTGGGATCGACCTGCTCCAGCAGGCGGGCGCGCAGGCCGTTGCCACTGTCGCTCCACCACTGGCGGCAGGTTGGATAGCCGGCGCCGCTCGGCACCTGTGCCAGGCCGGCATCGCGGTTGCTGTCGTAGGCCCAGCCGTCGCGCGGCGTCCTGGCCCGGTAGGTGTCGTAGTAGCCGGCGTTATTGAGGAAGAATCTTGATCCAATCCAGGTGACGTCGTGCATCTGTGCTTCATCCAGATTCGGACGGCTCATGAACAGCTTGGCCCTCGCAGGGCCGTAGCAATCGTGGGTGAAGTCGCCGACTTCCTGTGCCAGAACCGGGTCGTCGATGCGTGTGGCATTGACCTCCATGCGGATCTGCCGCAGGTCGGTCCCGCACGGAATGGCGGCGACCGAGGCGCCGGTGATCGCGCGCGACAGCGCGTGCATGAAGGCCCACCATACCGGCACGCGCGCGCTCTGGTTGTTGAGCGTGCTGAACGACTGCGACCAGCCGGTATCGCTGGGCTGGGGAACGCTCACCTGGCACTGCGCCGAGCGCGCCTGGTCGTACTGGATGGTGTTGAGGTCGACGTCGATGAAGGGAATGCCAGCGAACATCACCACGACGATCGCTACCCAGACGCGGTTCTCGATGCGCACCGAAGACAGTGCGCCCTTGTTGCCTTCGTCCGCACCCTCGGCACGCGCCTTGAGCCATTCCTGGATGATGATCGCCACGAAGGGAATGGCGAACACGCCGCTGGAAACGAGAACCGCCCAGATGCCGTTATGGATGATCCAGCCCAGCAGGGTCAGGTAATACTCTAGGTAATCCGTGGTGAACAACGTCATGTCCGGCCTCCCACTACGCCGCTTGCATCAGCAGGCTGGCCTCAAGCGCGACAATCCCCGCCACGCCGGCGATTTCGGCGCGCAGGAGGCGGCGCTTGGCTTCCGTGCCGGTTTCGCGCGCCAGCAGGCGCCGGCGCATCCATACCCATCCGTAACCCGTTGCGCCGTATAGGCACAGCCGCCACAGCAGGAAGTAGCCGGACGCCTCGGCGAGCCAGCGTTCCCAGCCGACGACGCTGCCGAGGTAGTGGATGCCCGCGATGTTGGCTGCCACGGCCGCCGCAAGCAGCAGCACCGTCCACAGCAGCGTCTTCGCCACGCGCCGGTTGAACAGCCAGCGCGGGTGCAGCCAGGTCGGATTCACGGCGTACCTCCTGGGTTGGGCCGCTGCAGCTGGTCGAGGCGGTCGGGCACGGGGTCGCCCTCGTAGATACCGCGAGACCCCGCTGCGCGCGTGCCGTGGCGCTGGATAATGGCCATCGGCGAGTTGTTGGCGAGCGTGCGACGCAACTCCAGTTCAGTCTTGAGGTTCGATATCTCCCGGTCGAGCGCGCCGCTCTCCTGATCGACGGCAGCCACCGCCAACTGGTTGGCGGCGACGTTGGGCTCCTTCCTGCCGGTCAGCAAGGTGCGCTGCAGCAGCAAGGCTTTCTCCAGCACCGATGCCAGTGCCACTTCCGAGGCCAGGCGCTGCGCCAGGATGTGCTGATCGGGCTCGTCGCGCAGTGCTTCGATGACGCCACGGGTGATCGGCAGTGACACGCTGCCGGCGTCGCGCAGGTTCTCGAAGGTGGTGTTGCGTGTGCTGTCGATCAGCTCCTGAAGCGCCAGCAGCTTGGTGTCGTACTCTTCCTGGATGAGGGGTGTCAGGCCCACGCCCGGAACGGTTTCAGTTTTGGTGCAGGCATCGCAGGTGCGCTGCTCCTGTTCGCCGAGCACGCGGGTGGCCCAGTCGATCGCTTCTTGCGGGGAGGTCCAGGTCTGGCAGGCCAGGCTGTTGCAGCTCGCCGCATCGATGGCCGAGGCGTCAGTCACGCTGCGGCCATTGACGAGGTTGTAGCCGGCCCTGGTAACGTCGCTCACCACCCTGATCGCCGGCTGACCGGCGCCGCCGGCGTTGTTGCCCCCGACCCACGGCACGCCGTCGTTGCCCCGGCGCGTCTCAGCCTGCTCAATGGCCGACACCGCATCCGTGCTCGAAACGGCATCGCGCAGCGCCATGCCTTCCGCCATCTGGCTCCAGCCAAGCTGGCCGCCGGCCATGTCGGCCATGCGTTCAGCCATCGACCTGCAGGTCAACTTGGAACGATCGAAATCCAGCCTTGCCTGGAGGACGCCATTGGTCAGCAGGTTGTACAAACCCGGATCTGCCCGTTGGATAATCAGCGCCGGCAGCGACGCGACGGCGCTGGTCGCGCTCTGGATCACGTTGCTCATGATGTTTTGAAATCCATTCGTCAGCCCATTGAGCTGATTCTGGATCGTGGTGCTGATACTCATGTCGCCGCAGATCAGGTTGCTGTTCCAGCCGGCCCCGACCCCGATCGAACGCATGCCCGCAGCGCCGCTCATGGAAACCGCGTTGCCGCCACCAATCGAGTACATGACTTCGTCGCCGATCACGCTGCCGCTGGTCTGGAAGCCGCCGCTCTGAGCCCATGCCCAGCCACTGGCCAGCGCAAGCGCGCCGGCCAGTATGGCCGGCCGCCACAAGTGATCTGCAAGGATGGAATGACGGCGACGGTCAGGGCGCTTCATCGTGGTGTCCTCAGTTGAAATCCACACTGCCAAGGAAGGTCTGCCCGCGGCGCTGGCAGCAGCTGTACGGACGCCACAGTGCCCAGGCGTAGTCGCCCCGTTGTGCCTGGGGCAGCGACCCGGCATGGGGAAACACGGTGCAGGTGTTGGAAAGGCGTGGTGTGAGTTGCTGCCACTTGCCCGTGCTGGCGTCGCTTTCAATCAACGCGCCGGCCGGCCAGTAGCCGTCGCGCGCGTTCGCCAGCAGCGGCTGGTACACATGCAGTTGGCCGCGGCGGGTCACGATGTCGCCGGCACGCTGGGCGACGACCGCCCCGGCCTTGTGGTCGTCGGCCTGGTGTAGGAATCCACCCCTGGGATAGACGTTTCCCCAAAGATTCAGCCCGCTGCGTGTGCCGATCCCGCGCATACCGGGGATCAGCGCCTCGGGGTACACCGCCTCCGGGACGTTGTAGCGCCAGGCCAGGGTGTCGAGCGTGCTGAGCAGGTACGGCATGAAGGCAGTACCGGCGCCTGCGCAGATGTAGCCGGACGCCGAAGCGAACTGGCTGAATACCTCGCCGCCCGGGTGGCCGATGACGTCGGCGTTCTTGAACTTTGCAAGATTGTTTTCGTGATCCTCGTTGGTGGTTCCGTCACCACCGGCCTGCGCCGTGGCATTGGGCTGGCTCATTGCCCGCACCTCGCCCCAGGGATTCTCCCCGGTGTTGCTGTAGCTCGATACCACCGCGTCGGGAACGTAGTGGCGTACCTTGATCGACGTGCGCACGGTGCAGCCCGTCCAGGTGCAATACAGCCAGTAGCAGATCCCGGTGACCCGGTATTCGAGGCAGTCGGGCGACAAGGTCGAGGAGATGATGGTGGCGGTGTTGAGGGCGAAGCTCGACGTGGCACTGCACAGCAGCGCGACGGCGGCCCCGAGCCGCAGGCGACGGGAAATCATGGCTGCACCTCCCGGTGTCGTTCGATGCGGGCCAGCGCCTGATCGAGGTCGCTTTCCCCATACACGACGTAGCGCTGATCGACGACCACCGCCGGAATGCTGGTGATGCCGAGGCTCCAGGCATCGGTCACGCCCTGGTAAGCCTCGCGCATGCGCTGTTGCAGCGCTTGGCCACCGTCATTCAGGCGTCGCTGAACGAGCGCCGCGGCCCGCTGCGGATCGTCCGGCAGCCGGGCCGACAGTTCCGCTTCGATGGCCTGCGCCGCGTCGAGCTGGATGATGCGATCCGCCGCCTGGGCACCGGCCACCGGGTGGCGGGCGTCCGTCACGATCCAGATCTCCGCTGCGGTCACGTTGCCGGCGACGAGCAGCAGTGCCGGAAGGGCCAGCGTCCGGCTGAGGTGGGCAAGAAAGGTGTGCATGGACTTCGCGTCTCGGGGTGAATGACCCTGGTAGTCGAACCCATGGTGCAGATGCGCACCACGAACAATGCGCACTGTGACAATCCCTGTTTCTTGGGGATCGGATAGCTGTCCCGTGGAGCGGAGAGGCCTTTCAGGGAAGCGAAAAAAAGCATGGACCTGGGCAGGTCCATGCGTTGGATGGGGCTTGGCAGACACGATCAGGTGCTGCTACAGCAAGCCGCTCTCGGCAAAGGAGTACGGTTCGCCCTGGCCGATGATGAAATGATCCAGCACACGGATGTCGATCAGATCCAAGGCATCCCTGAGCCGGCGGGTGATCATGCGATCGGCGGCACTGGGCTCCGAGTTCCCCGAAGGGTGCTGGTGCGCGAATATGACGGCGGCGGCATTGGCCGCCAGCGCACGCTGGACGACTACCCGGGGATAGACTGATGTCTGGTCGATCGTGCCGCGGAACAGCGGCTCGTAGGCCAGCACCTGGTGGCCCGTGTCGAGGAACAGTGCGGCGAAGATTTCATTGGGTTCGCCGACGAGCATCAGACGCAGAAAGTCACACGCGTCGTTCGGCTTCTTCAAGGCGTTGCCGGCTCTGAAGATGCGTTGCTCCAGCAGCGCGATGGCCTGTTGAATGATCCGGTCTTCGTGCTCGTCGACGGCGACGGGATCGTGGTTCAACTCGATACAGGAGTCGTCGGGGGAAAGTACAGCAGTCATGGAAACCTCCAATGGATGAGCGGAGGTACCCCATGGAGGCAGAACCTCCAGGGGAATGACGGAAGGAAGAACACACATCCACCAGCGTGGGAACGCTGGCCGTTCGCCTCGGGATGCGTTGCGAACGAAGGTCAGCGCAGCAGCGCTGCACCGTAGCCTTGAAGACCCCGGCTACCTGGGCATGTCACCATCGTCGATGGCGGACAAACCTGCGGCGCGAGCCGGAGCGGCATCCGGCACGTCACCCATCAGAAGATCCATGGCGGACAGCAGCGCATCGCCTTCGACCGGCCCTTGCAGGAACAGCGATCGCTCGGTCTGGCGGTCCTCCAGGTGCAGGCTGGGAGTGGCGGTGATGCCGCCGTGCGCGCCTTGCTCGGCCTGATCGCGCACGATGAGCTGGGGACGCTCGCTATCCAGGCAGCGCTGGAGCACCGGTGTCAGCCCTGGGTAGCGAAGCCCTTCGGGCAGCCCTTGGCCGCCGCTGCGCGTGTGCTGGTACAGCCAGCCGACGGCATCGAAGAAGGCTCCATGCCCGCCTATCTCGCCCGCACATTCGGCCAAGCGTGCCAGTTCCGAGGCGGCCGGCTCGTGTACCGCCAGCGGCAGGTGGTGCCATTGCAGGCTGACGTCGGATTGCTGATCGATCCAGGTTTTCAGGCTCGGGTAGTAGGCCTTGCAGAACGGGCATTCCAGGTCCGCGTAGAACGTCAGCACGAAACGGGCGTCGGCCTGGCCGTGGCGCCACGGCGGACCGTCCGGGTGGTGCTGAGTGGTTGGGGTCGGTGCAGCATCGGGACTGTCGCGCAGCACCACGGCGAGCAGCGCGAACAGCAGCACCGCAAGCAGGCCGACGGCACATAGCAACAGGCGCAGACAACGCCAACGACGTACAGCCGGTGGCGGGTTCGTTGAGCGATGGAGAGGCATGGCGCGCTCCGGCCGTCAGGAGAGCAGATCGGCGTATGGCAGCGGCTCGATGCCGCGCGCCCGGTCGATGTTCTCGGATACCTTGAGCGCGGCTTGCAGCTCGTTGATGCCGAACTGCTGCATGAGCCGGTATCGTTCGGCTTTCTCTTCGGGTTCGGTCTGGGCCAGTGCGAGATACAAGCTCGGCGGTACGGCCCTGAACAGCACCTCCATGCTCTTGGAGAGAATGACGCCCTCGCTGAACTTCCCGGCTTCCTTCCTGGCCGAGAGCATCAGTGCCTTCTGCGCTGGCGACAACTCGCGGAACCTGGCAATTTTTTCGACTTCGTCCGGTGGCATCGACAAGCACAACCACCACTCGATCATATTGAGCATCGGCTCCGCCGCCCTGGGCAGATCGTCGATGTTCTGCGTTGCCAACCAGTACCAGGCGCCCAATTTTCTCCACATCTTGGTGATCTTCACCACGTACGGAGACAGCAAGGGATTGCGCGTAATGATGTGGCCTTCATCGGTCACGTTAAGGATCGGCCGTCCGAGGAACTGGTCGCGTTCCGCAATGTTGTTGACGGTATTGATCAGGGAGATGTAGGCGATCGAGAGCTGGGCGTTGTAGCCCTCCCTGGCATAGGTGGCGAGATCGACGACCGTGATGTCGGCTTCCGGCCAGGGCGTGCCTGGTCGGTCGAACATCTCGCCGTCAGAGCCTTGCGTGAAGATGTCCATGGCATCGGCCATCTCCAACAACCGCGTGCGCCGGGTCTCGGGCAGGGTCGAATCGCGGCCACGCTCGCGCAGCGCATCACGCACGTCGCGCGTGAGCACATCGCGGTCTTCCGCGACGCACCGGCGGGCGGCATCCAGGATGCACTGGCGGATCAACGAGCGATCGGCGCGTGTCATCCTGGCTTCTTCTTTGTCTTCTCCGCCCGTGATCATCAGGCGTGCAGTGATCTCAAGCTCGCCGAGTACATCGCGCTGCTCGTCCGCATCGACGGCGGATTGATCGGCGGGTTGTTCTTCATCCAGCGCATCGGCATCCAGTGTCTGCACATCGCTGGGGGTTTCAATCAACCGGCGTGCGTCGGCGAACGGGGCGAGGCTCACGCCCGAGCCGGGCGCGAGTTTGACCCGATTCACGGACAGGCCCAGCCGGGCGGCGAAGTCAGCCAGCAACCCGAAGCTGTTGCCCGCTTCGACGATGAACATGCGCGGGCGGTAGATCGCGGCGACCTGGTTGAGGATGTTGTTAAGCGTGGCCGACTTGCCCGAACCCGTTGGCCCAAACAAAAACAAGTGGGCATTCATTTGCCGATCCAATCTGCTGAACGGATCAAACGTCAATACGCCGCCACCGCGATTGAACAGCGTGATGCCGGGCCTGCCCGTACCCTGGCTGCGTCCCCATGCCGGCGACAGATTGGCGGCATGCTGGGCAAACATCAGTTGCGTGTACCACTGCTTGCGGTCCGCGCCAGGGTTGTAGACGCAAGGCAGCCAGCGCAGATAGCTGTTGAGCGGCGCGACTTCGTCTTCTTCGCGGACTGGCTGCAGCCCGGCGTTGAGCATCACGTTGGCGAGCTGCAGGCCACGCCGGTCCAGTTCGTCTTCGTCGTCGCCGGACAGGTAGAACGCCAGCGAGCCGCGATACAGCTTGTGAGAGCTGCCGATCAGCGAACGCGCCTCCTGCACGTCCTGGAGCGCCTGCTCGGACGCCAGGGTTTCTCCGACTGACTTCTTCGCCAGTTGGTTGAGGTGCGCTTCCAGGATGTCCTGCGGCGTCGCAACCAGCGTCAGGCACATCACGGTGCCTTCGGGCAGCTGGTCGAACAGCGTGTTGATCGCGTCGCCCTTGCGCGTTTCGCCGGTGAGATAGCCGGTGGCCGGCGGCATGCGCAGGCGGTCGGTGACCATGACCCGGTGCGGCAGGTCATCGAAGTACCACAACCCCAGCTCGGCGTCGGAGCGCGGCTGGCCGAAGAACAACCTCTGCGAGAAATCCTTGCCGCTGGCGGGTTCGATCTCGTCGGGTTCCGGCGCCTCCGGATAGGCCGCCAGCCGGTAGAAGCGTTCGCGATCCTGCGCCGTCGGCCCGAGCACGGTGGGCCAGGGATTGAACCAACGCAGCAGCCAGTCATGGATCTGCGGCGCATCCAGCCGGCGCGTTTGGATACCCGCATTGGACAGGCCGCCAATCAGGCGGTCGCACACGACGTTCAGCGCCTGCTCGGGTGTCTGGCCGCGGCGGCCGGTCTGGCCCGCAGCGCGGCGATAGACCACCATCCGCACGCGCCGGCTCTGACCGCGCCACGGCAGGCGTGTGACAGCCGTGTCCTCGAACAGCCCGCCGGATTTGGCAACGGCGCGCAGATGGTGGGCGAACGAGGTCAGGTAGAACTCCGTGAAGCGGCTACCCTCGGCACGCGGCTGAACGTAGCCGCGCAGCGTGTCCAGGTACTGGTCAAAGTTGGCCTCGTCCTGGGCGTAGAGCTGGAGCACCCATGGATTTGCGTCGAGCTCGTCGAAGCTGTCCTGCAAGACGTTTTCCAACGCATCGCGTGCCTGTGCCAGCCAAGCGGCCTCGCGACCTTCGGTGCCCAGCGGCGTCAGCTCGAAAAAGGCGGCAACCGAGACGCCATCCTCAAGCAGCATGCACTGCGAATCCGGCAGGTACTCGACCCACGGCAGCAGCGACACGAGCGACGGTGCCGCGTCGTACAGCGCCTGCTCGTCGGCCACCGTGGCCGGGCGGCCGGGCGCGACCGCCTCGCCGGGTTCGGGAATGCCGGCCTCGCGCAGCGCGCGCACATGGCGCGTCCAGCCATCCTGCCGGTCTTCGATCGGCGCCACATCGTCAGGCGCGCGCCGGCGCCAGGGCAACGACCAGGTCATCAGTACGCCTCCGTGCGTTCGCCCGGCATCGCGTACTGGATGCGTTGGTACAGCGGGAACACCGTGCTGTAGCCCGGCACCGGCACGGGGTCGGTGCCGGCAAGGTGCGGAAACACATACATCACCAGATCCGGATTCGGGAGCCGCGGGAACTGCTGGTGAATTTCATTCGCCGCTGTGCGCGTGTAGCGCATCTCCTCGGCAGGTGCCGACTGGATATCGGTATCGGTCAGCGGGCGGCGCAGGCTCTGGCGCGCATCGAGCAACTGGCGGCGCGCCACCTGACCGCTGCCGCCGTCGCCGGCCGCCTGGTGCCAGATGTCCTGCATCGTGCGGCCGCCATGCGGCATCAATTCTTCCTTGTTCGTGGTGCAGCCGGCCAGCGCCGCCACGGCCGCCGCCAGCAGCAGCGGTTTAATCCAGTTCGAGTGCATGAGCTTCTCCTGCGCGATGGTCGACGCGGCGGCCTTCGGGGTCGTAGTCAATCTCAAGGGGTTTTTCGAGATGAACGGCGACCTGTGCGCCGGGCTGGACATAGACCGCCGCGAAGGCTTGGCCGTAGAGCCGGTTCACCCATTGCGACATGTCCTGCACGCCGCCGGCGAGGATGCGTCCGACCGCCTCGTTGGTGCTGATGCCGACCGTGCCGATCGAGCCATCGGCACCGACATAGGACATCTGGCCGCTGTCGGAGTCGATCAGCGAAGCGACGCCCGCGCCCGCGGCGGTGATCAAGGCCTGGGTACCGAGATACTGCTGCGCATTACTGCGGCGTTCGCCACTGACACAAGGAATCCCATACGGATCGCTGATCCAGCCCAGGCCATCCTGCTGGTTGTTCTGCTGGCTGCTGCGCTCGCTGTCTTCGGGAATCGTGCGCACAGTCCCGTCATGGAACACGAACGTGATGCTACGTATCTGCCCCCTGACGCAGGACAAGGTCCAGTCGCCGCTGGCAGTGCCACTGAACACCGCGCCAGCCACATCCGGGATGTCGATGCCGTTGGCGGTCAAATTGTCCGGCCCGACGAGGACTTTGAATGGGAACGGGTCGTTGACCGTGCCATCGACCGGGACGCGACCGATCAATGCGGTCATCGCGACCGAACCCATCAAGGTGGAGTTCGTCGGTACGGTGTAGACCGCCTGGGCCGTCTTGACACCGGCAGCCCTGGCACCGGCATCGGCGACGTGTCCAACGGTGGCCTCCAGCGTTTTCTGTGCCGGTCCGAAGCTGGTCGGGAAGCTCAGGCTTGTACCCCCGCCGCCGCGTCCGTCGGTTTGCCTGGCGTCATCCGGCTCCTCCCAGCGGATGCCGCCTTCGCCAACGAAACCGTCACCATCACCTTCACGCAGGCCCAGCCCGATCAGCAGATCGGCATGGCCGCCACCACCGATGTTCTCCAGCCGGTGTTGCAGATCCTGCAACAGGCCTTCGGTCTGCCGGCGCTCACCGGCCAGCCGCTCCTGGTCGCGGCGCAATGCAGCGCGTTCGGCTTCCAGTGCCGTGTCGATACGCTGGTCGATCGCGCTTTCGCGCTGGCGCAGGCGCTGGTTCTCCTCACGCTGGGTGCGATTGTCCGCCGTGGCCGTCTGCAGTTCGGTGCGCAATTGCCGCACCTGCGCAACCAGGGTGGCGACGGTATCGCGGGGCGTATCGCCTTCGATGCCGAGTGCCTGCATTTCCTCGGGCGTGAGCTGCGGGTCGGCCTCGGCCATGGGGCGAGGCTGATCGCCGCCGCCGGAGAACAACCGGATGCCGAAAAACAGCACCAGCAAGGCGACCGGAAGCACCAGCCATTTGAGCAAGCCGTTACTGCGCATCGCCGGACTCCTTGACGTCGTGAGCGGGGACGGCCTGGGGCAGCAGCGCAGCCGGGTCGAAGCGATGGATCGCCGGCAGCAGCGATTGCTGCAGGCCGCGACCGCGCGTGACCAGATACACCACCGTGGTGTCCTCCGGTGTGCCGCGCGGGCCGAGCGTCGGATGCTGGAAGGTGGCGGTGAGGAAGCCCCCCTGTAGCGCGCGCGGATCGAGATCGATCCAGCCGCTGCCGGTATGGGTCAGCCGCACGGCGGTCACCCACTGATCCTCCAGCCGCCATGCCGCCAGCGCCTCGGCGCGTACAGGCAGGGTCGGCAGCAAGGTATCGAGCGGCAGGTCGCGGCGCAGATTCACGCGCATGGCACCGGGCACGGGCTCCACGGTGCGCAGCGGCGCGTACAGGTTCTGGGCCGCATAGCGGGTCAGAACCACTGCCACCGGGGTTTCGCGCCGGGGCGGACGGGCTTGATCTGGGGATGGTGCAGCGGTGCCAGATTCCTGCGCCTGGCCGTAGCGCTGCGGCGTGGCGTTGCCCTCGACGATGCGCACTGGCTCCAACGGCGGTTCGCCGTCCTTGACCGGCTCGGCAGCGATGTCCAGCAGGATCAGCGCGCCGCTGTCAGCATCCTGCAATTGCAGTCGCGTGGGCTCGATCGGTTCGCTGGCGCGCAGATAGACCGCGCCGCCGGCACTCTGCACGCGCAGCCGGTCGCCGACGCTGGCCGGAACGCCGACGCGTACATTGCGATCCACGAACACGATGCGTTCCTCTCCGACCTGCAGCGGCACGGCCAGAGGCAGGCGCTCCCAGCGCAGGATTTCCACGGCATGGGCCATGGGCACGAGCGCGCAGGCCAGCATGCCCAGCCAGACGAGAAGGCGAGTCTTCATGGGGATTCTCCTTGCTGGCCCAGGCCGTCGCGGGTGGGTGGCTCCGGTTCGGGCGTAGCGATGCGCTGCGGCGCACCGTCGTAGCAGTCGAGGACCAGGCCGAAGGGGTTGCGCGCCGGTTCGACGTCCGAGCGCGCGACTTTGAGCGGGTAGCGCACCAAGGCGCGTTTGACCTGTTCCGGCCCGTGGTACTCGTCCGCGCTGAGATCGAGCGTCACCACCCAGTTGCGATCGGAGACCGTGCGCACGCGCGCGGTTGGGTTGTCGCCATAGCCACGCCCAGGGATCTCGTATACGCCACGCACCCGCTGGCGCAGCTCGCCGGTACTGCGGCGGTAGTCGTAGTCAGCTTGTAAAAAGGCACGGCACGCCGGAGTGAAATACGGTGACAACGCGTGCAGGTTGCGTGCGTAGTCCTCTTCACCGTTGGTGGGCCAGCGATGCAGTTGCTGCCACACATAAAAAGTGAATGAATAGACGCTTTCCGGCGGCACGTCCCACCAGGGCCGCGTGCTGCCCGAGCGCAGATCGGGCGGAACGTGAATGGTCAGGTCGCGGGGTGCGCTCCACCAGCCGCCGCCCATCACCAGCGTGATCAGCAGCAGCGCAACAGCGCCCAGGCGCAGGGTCTTGATGTGCGCTTGCAGGTACGCGACTTCGTTCCGGAAGCGACTCATCGCGCTGCCCTCCGGTTCGACCAACGGCCCGAACGCGTGATCAGTGCATGCCCGCCGATCCAGCCGGCTACCAAGGGATAGCGGGTCGCGATGCGCCATTGCAGTTGGCGGTACAACCAGGTGTCGGGTCTGCCGCGTTTCTGACGACGCAGGATGCCACCGCCGATGAACACGCCGAAGGCGACACCCAGCACGATGAAGGTGGGCGCGATCGCGATGGTCGAGAACAGCCAGGACAGGGGCGCGCCGATCAGCAATCCGGCTGCGCCGGACAGGCCGCAGCAGATCCACAGCTCGTCCGCCGTCAGGCCGCGCACCACCACGGGATGCCGGTTGAGCCGGTGCGGAAGGAACATCACGATGCCGTCCGCACGGATGTGCTGATGCTCGGACATGGGCGCGGCCTCAGAGAATCCCGGTCGCTTCGGTGAGCAGCCAGATACCGATGACCAACAGCACCGCGCCGATGGCTACAGTGAGTCCGAACTGGCCCCAGGTCTTCCTGCCCGTGTGGATTTCCGCGTAGGTGCCGTAGGCGTGGTAGCACACGCCAATGAACATCGACGCCACGACCAGCAGTGCGACCAGGAGCACGATGTCGTAGCCGTAGTTGCGAATGGTCTCCATGATCCCGCCGCCGGTGCCGCGCGACGGGTTCTCCAGTTGCGGCAGTCCCTGTGCGAACGACAGCGCGGGCAGCGTGGCGAGGCTCAGTGCCAGCGCGGCGCGCCGGGCGAGACAGATGCGGGGGAAATGAGCGGTTTTCATGGTCTGACCCTTGTGGTTACGAGAGGAGGAAAAAAGTCAGCACCAGGTACATCGCGAGAAAGCGCACGACGACGCCGAGGAACTGACGCTGGTTGAGCTGGTTTTCCGCCCAGCCGACGTAGGCGGTGCGAATGGCCCAGGCCCCCCACAGCAGCAGCACCGCGAACACGAGGCCGACGATCACCGTCGCCATCGCGGCGGGTGCGATGCTGCTGTTGGCCTGGAAGGCGCTGATCTGCGCGGAGGTCATGGCTGGGCCTCCGGTGTCGAGGAAACGTCGGGGGCGGACTCGTTGCGGTAATCGCCGCTCAGTACGGCGGGGTCGCGTGGCTGGGCGCGAGAAGGCGCGAGGTGGAACTGGATGCCGGCGCGCACGCGCGCGAGGTCATCGAGTAGACGTGGGTAGTCGAAGTGGTAGCGCTCGCCCGCTGCGATCGGGGTATTCGCCGCACTCTGTGCGACGAAACGTTCCAGCGCGTCGAGCTGGCGCAGGGCCGCAGCCAGTTCCTGGCGTTGGGCTGGCGTGCCGGCATGGGCCGCCAGCGGCGGGCTCGCCGTCAGCGCCATCAGCACCAGGACGGCCACGCCGCGATGCGCGGCGTGGCGTGGAAACGAAAACACCATCGCGCCATTCCTCGGTTCGATCAGCAATGGCTCGATCGTGGCGAGGCAGGCGCTTCAAGACCGCAAACAATGGGTACTGCGAACTGACCGGATTGATGGATGCCAATACCGTTGGTGCCAGCTTGCGATATCCTGCGATCAGCATTAGATCAAGGGGAAATGTATGGGGTTAAAGGCCGAGCTGAAAGCTCTCGTAGATGAGTTAGATCAAATACACAAGGGGGCCACGCCATGGTCCGAAGAACCTGGAATTCCTGATTTCGTCACTGCCGAGAATGGTATGCAGCGGTTCTTCACGAGGAAGGCAAGAGAGGCACTTGGGCAATTCTCCAGCACCCTCCATCAGAATCGGCCCCAGAAGTCAGTGAAGATTGAGTCTGAGGCCTATCAAAAGGTAGTCCGTCAGACCGTTGCCGACTTGCATGCTGCGGGTGAGCTCTTAGGATTTGATGAATGCGATCAGGGCGGGCTTCTTCCAAAACTGAAGTTACTCATTGAGGAACGACTCGCAAGCATCGCCAACGAGCACACGCACTATTTTCCTGCCTGGACCCTGGGCATGGAGAGGGTTTCTCCTTTCTCCCTCGGCCCGGTGACATTCTTGAATAGATCCGACTGGATAGATTCGGTCGATTTCCCTCAGCACGGAAAGGATCACTATCTGAACCAACCAGAGGCGAACCACCGCTGGAAGGAAATTCTCAAGGATGCCTTGCAGAATCCCAATGATGGCTCCTCCATCGAAGGGCTGGCCAACACCGTCTACAGTGCGATCGTCGGATGTCCGGCCTTGGTCAAGGTAACAGTCCGTGGCTATGAGCGTGAATTCTCACGCAAGTTGGCGAGATTGGTTGCCAAGACAGCGCTTGACGCTATCTCTCTTGGCTTTGGGGCCCCCGAGTGTTTCTTGCAACAGGCGCTTCAAGACGAGCGTCTACCGCCTGCCGGTAGCGATCGCCTGGTCGAAACCAAAGGATTTCTGTGGTTGCCCGGAAGCTCGCTTGGGAAGCGTATTACTTCGCAACCTCCCGAGCGAGTAAGGCAAGCGTTGGATGACATGACGTCTATTACTCCGGCATTCGCGGCGATCCTTGATGGGTTGCTTGATCCATCGAGTCACCCGCATCCCAAGCTTGCCAATCGATGGGCTACTGCGCTGGATTGGTTCGGCGAAGGCAATCGTGAATCAAGTGATGCCATAGCGCTGGCGAAGCTCGGAACCTGCCTAGATGTACTGTGCTGCGGTGGCAAGAACGATGGTATCCGTGAAATGGTCATCCATTTAACTGGTACGAGTAGCGAAACTCAGGTAGTACGGGGCAACCGTCCTCGTACACTGAAGCAGTTGGTCAAGGACATCTATGACCACGGTCGATCGCAGATACTGCATGGCACACACTACGACAGGCTGGAATCATTCGCCGCAGAGCGCCAGTATGCCACCTACCTCGCACGGATCGTGTTGATTGAGTGCGCAGTGCGGTTACAGCACTATGGTGGTTCAGATGAAGACAAGGCGTTCAGAACAATATAGCTACAGGTACTTTTTGAAGCTCCCCGCAGTCAGAGATACAGCCAGTCCCAGTAAGGCGGCGCTGGGCAGCAGAATCAGCAGTGGATGCACCGAGACCGGCATCGCCAAGTAGATTACCCAGGGCAGTATCGCCAGTGGCAGTAGCGAGGCTTTCGCGCGATGGTAGACGAAGCCCGATTCCCGGCCGGCGCCGAACTTGCGCACGTCGCGGCGCACCAGCCCATCGACCAGACCGACGAACACTGCCGTGAGCACCAGCGGCAGTGTCAGTACCAGAACCAGCAGGCGCACCATAAAGGTCAATGTGATGAAAGCGGCAGCAATCAGATAGCGCTCGGCCCAGACGTAGACTTGGCTGATGAAGTAGCGGAAATCACGGGTCTGTCCTTGGCCCGGCGCGCGGGCGCGTTCTGCGGTATCGCTCATCTTGTCGAGCAGCCCGGTCTTGACGAACACCCACTCGTAACCCGTCTCCACCAGCCGGTGCGCGGTGCGCCCTGGCTCCTGCACGATGGCGCTGCGCGTGAAGTGATTCGACAGATGCCCCAGCTCGTACTGCAGCATCGATTGCGCATGGCGCCAGCCCTGGTCCTTCCAGACCAGGTGCATGCCCACGCACTCGATCAGGATCGACAGCATCAGCGAGGCGATCAGTACCCCGAACAGGCGCAGCGGCAAGGAGATCGCAGTGGCGATCAGGCCCTGCCGGCGCTGTTGCTGCCGCTGCGCAGTGGATGCCGGGTCGCTCATGGTGCGTGCTCATCCAGGCCCGTGTCGCCCGTGATGTTCGCGGGAAGGTCGCTCGCAATTGGCGCTTCGTCGAGCAAGTCGTCGGGCAAGGGGCCATCCTGCAGCACCGGCGACCCCAGGTTTTCCCACCAGTGCGCAGCCTCGGTGTAGTGCTGTCGCATGTACCCCGCGAGCTGCTGCAGATCCTCCGGCATGGCCTCATCAGGGTCGGCCGCCGGCAGCGGCATCCTGACCTTCCAAAGCTGTCCGCCCTGCATCAGGGCGAAGCATTGACCCTTCGGCAACGCTACGACATGAGAGGGCTCGATCATCGGCACGCTGGACATGCTGATGCGGTCTTGCGTGTTGCTGGTGAAATCGGTTGAACCGCGGATCTCTGAACTATCGGTCGCACCGCTGACGATGGTCGTGGTGTAGACCTCCACCTTCGGCAACTGCCTGGTCAGCAGTTCGGCGGTGGCGGTTTCGCGCACCCTCAACATGAACACATTGTTGAAATTCCCGACGACCTGACCGGCTTTGGCCCTATTGCCGATGCGCGCCTCGATGTCGCTCAGGGTCTGCGTGTAAGCGGTGATCTGGAGCCCGGCGCCGCCCCCCTTGTTGATCATCGGAATGAACTCGTCGCCCATCAACTCATTGAATTCATCCGCGTGAACATTGATCGGCACCTTGGTGTTCGCGGAGGCCCACGGCAGACCGTCGTCGATACCGTGTTTATAAATGTGGCCTGCGACGGAAACCAAGTCACTGAACATCGAATTGCCGACCGCCGCAGCGACTTCGGCATCAGAAAGCGCATCCAGGCCGACATAGACAATGGCGCGCTTCCGGATCACCTGCATCCAATCGAAAATAGGACGGGGGTCACCGAGGTCCGAGTAGTTCGGGGCCAGCAACTGGGCGACCTTGCCGCTGGTGAGCTTTTCCAACAGAGGCAGCAGCGAGGCGACGATCTTGTCGAAATACGTCTTGTCGTACCGGACCGCCGAGCGCAGGCCGTCGAGCACCGGATCGTAGTTGCGCGCCTGGCTGAGGTACTGCTCCAGGGCCACGACACGCTTCTCGCGTCCGATCATGTTCCTGGGGATGTTCTTCTCGTTGAGCTTGGCCTCGATCTGGACGATGACTTCCCAGGCCTTCGGCTCGGTGCGGGCGAAGAAATGCGCGGCGTACTCGATGAACAGCGCATCGATGTTGATCACATGACGCTGGATCAACAGATAGTCCGGACGTTGCCCCAGCTCGATCAGCGCCCTGGCAATGACATTGACGAATCTCCAGGCGAATTCGCGAAAGGCCGCGCTGTTGCCTTCGCCAGAAAGCTGGCCGGCGATGCGCGTTGCGACCTCGCTGATGCGGCCGAACCGTCCCACGGCGTTATAGCGCGCGCTGATATCGGGCCAGCCGAGATGAAAGATATACAGCTCGTTCTCGCGGCCGGCGCGCTTGGCCTCGACGTACACCCGCTTCAGGAGATCGGCATCACCCTTGGGGTCGATGACGATGACGACTTCATGCTCGCCCGCAGCGTTTTGCCGCCGGATGTCCTGGGTCACGAACAACTCGGCGAGCCGCGTCTTGCCCACGCGTGTCGTGCCCAGCACCAGAGAGTGTCCGACGCGTTCGCCCAGCGGCAGGCTGACGTCGACTTCCTCGGGTTCGATGCCGTGCAGGCGCGGCAGGCCGCCTACTGGCGGCAAGGGGCGCACGGGGTTGAACGGCATGTCCCAGCTGGTGAGGCCCGACAGGCGCGAAAGTGGAAACGGTGCGAACTCCAACCGTTCCTCCAGGCGCCGCACCAGCTGGTAGGCCGGTGTCGGTTCAACGTAGCGCCTGAACTCGGGCCGGTACGTCTGCATCAGCCTGTGCGTGTGCTTCTGTTCCCAGCGAAAGCCTTTGCCGATGAACAACCGCTGCTGGCTGACCGGCACGTCGCGGCTTGTCATGACGTAGCGCGGCAACCTGCGGATGTTGCGGCGATAGCGCAGAATCACCTGCGCGTCGCGCCAGCGGATCGCACCGAAGGTGGCGAACGCCAGCGCACTGCCGATACCCATGGCCGGGCTCAGCGCGAGCGACCACGGTGCCACCAGGCACAGAAACGCGGCGCCGGCGCAGACCGCCACGGTGTACAGCTCCACCGCGGGGCGCAGCAGAACTTCGACGGGCTGCGTCTGCGACATGGCGTCATTGCTCGATGCCGGTGGCCGTGACCAGCACCGGGTAATGCCGCAGGCCCAGGCGTTCGGCCAGATCGTCGGCGGACATCGGCGACAGGTTCAGCCCGGGCGCGATTGCATGCAGTTGCGCCAGCGCCTGGGCCGTCTCGACATTGACCACCAGGCCCCAGGCGTTGCGTTGGCGCAGCGTGTCGGCGTGCAGGCGCAACCAGGCTTGAGAGGTCGCATCGTCACCAACCAGGAAGAATGGTTGCAGTCCGGGGGCCTCGATGACGCGGCGGGCAACCGTTCCCGGCGTGAGCCTGGCGCTGCGCACCGGCAGCATGGCTGTCTCATCGATGGCAACGGTCGGTGCCTGGGGAATGACGATGGAGGGGAGTGGCTGACTCGTGGCGCGCGGCTGCAGGTCGAGCGATTCGTAGTACGGCAGCGCGGACGTACCGCCGCGATCTTCTACAACCACCAGCGGCATTGATTGCGCGCTGGTAATAGGTGATGCCAGCAATGCCGCGAGAAGCGCCGCGACGGATACGAACCGTCCGGCGAACAACAGGCCGCCCACGGACCGGAAGTATGAAACACGGGCAGTAGAGGACATGAAGCAGCTCCTGGGACAAGGGAGCCGCTACCTTCAGGCCAGGGGAGGGTTGGTTCAGCAAAGAATGGGCATTGCGCCGTGCCCGCCTTTCAGCCAGCTTGGCTCAGGCCAATGCAGATGCACGCCGGGACAGGTGCTGCCAATACGCTCATGGCCGCTTCGGCTCGCTGGCAATATCCTGCTGTGACTCCCCGACCACGCGAGCCAGGTGTTGAGACACGCTGCGTCGGTAGCGCGCTGCCGGCGCACCTCCAGCGGGGCGGTGGTAGCGCCCGACGGCCAGCAACCAATCCTCGTCGGCGTTGTGCTGCTCTTTCAGAATGTCGGCGGCGATCGTGAGATTCCGGTACGGGTCGAGCAGGTCACATGGCTGGTTATAGCGATGTTTCTGGTAGCCCAGGTTGATCTGCCCCAGGCCGGCATCGACGCGTGTGGGCGGTACCTGGCGCAGTGCCTGGTGCAGACCGGCACAGGCCCCGGCACGGGTGGCATAGCTGCGCGACTCGCCGGCCACGTTCAGCGACCAGGGCCATGGAACGATGCGGTTGTTGCGCCAGATACCGCTTTCCTGCAAGGCCACCGCATAGAGTACGGCCGATGGAATGCCAGCCCGCTGCGCGGCCAACTGGTAGGCGGGAGGCGGGGTTTCTTGCGCTTGGGGCTGGTCTATCAGCATACCGGTGGCCAACACCGCCAACAGTGCGTGTGCGAGGGTTACGGCTGGCGTTGCCATTGGCCGTTCACCTGGCGTACGACAGCGGGCAAATCGCCAGGTAGGCCCAGTGATAGCCAGCGGCCGCCGTCATGGTTGAGCGTGATGGAACCATCGCGCACCCTGGCCGGGTCGATTTGTGCACGCTGGGCCCAGTCACGAATGCGAGCGTCGTCCTGGCGGGTGCCGACCATGTACAGATCGAACTCGGCACCCGAAGTCTGAAGACGCTGGACAAGCTGTCCGCAGGCTGCGCAGTCATCTTTGACGAAGACCGCGGTACGCCCGCTGCTGTTCAAGGCGCCGCCTGGCATAGCGTCGGGCAGGTTCACGCGCTGGGCATCGGGATACAGACGCTGCCAGGCATCGTCGTAGGCGCGTTGGTAGGCCAGCAGCTTCTCGACGCGGCGTGCTTCGGCCTGTACTTGCAACTCGGCGTAGCGGCGCCGCTCCTCATCGGAGCGGGCCTCGATACCCAGGGCTGTCAGCGGGTCGATACTGGGCGAGTAAACGCCGAGCGGACCGTCCATCAGCTCCCGGTAGCGCGCCCATTCTTCAGCGCGCAGCCCCCAATCGCCGGCCTGCTGCTCGTCGCTGCGTTCGGTGGCCAGCGAGCGCTCTAGAGTGGGAATGCTGGGTGAGGTATCGGTATCCACGCCGTGAGCAAGACTACTACTCAGCAGGATGGTGACCAGTACCGGGGCAATGCTGCGATGTTTCATCTGATCCTCCTACCGCGTAGGAATGGCCATTCGCTGGGTCTTGTCGCCGTGTCGGAACACGGCAGTGCTCCCTTCGATGGTGTCGAGGCGCCAGTCGGCTTCCGCTTCACCGGGACGCAACAGCCGAACCTGGGAAAGCACTGCCGAGCCGGCCGGTAGAATCGACAGAAACTGCTCCCCGGCCCGTAGCTCGGCGCCGATCACTCGAAACGGCGGTTCGATGACCGGCGGTTTGGATGGGGCGGGAGCCTGAGGGCGTACAACTGCTGGTGTTGCTGGGCGGACGGAGGCAAATTGTGCCTCCAGCTGTTCGATATGAGCCTGTAATGGCAGCAGGTCTTCCACCTTGACGTGTTTGTCGAGTGTCTGCTCGATCGCGGCCAATCGCTGATCCACTGCCTGGATTTCGGACTCGTAACGTGCCTGGGACAGTGCGGCCGGCTGCATCTGGCTCAACTCGACCTGCTGGGCAATCTCGGCAAGCTGTTCTTCCAGTGCAGCCACCTGCGGACTGGGGATGCTGCTCGCGGTAGTGTCGGCAAGATTCAACAGGGCGACGTGGTTGATCACGACAGCAGCGCTGATCAGCAACAGCCAGGTGATTACCGCCACGCGCAGTAGAGTGCCGCGGCGATATCGCCCATTATCCGGAGTCATCATCATGGCTGGGCCTCCTCAATGGCAGGAAGTACGTCTTCCTGAATGCCGATCTCAGCAACAGGCCGAACCGATTCGTCAGGCATATAGAGGGGCTGGGCGAAACAGACGCGACGCGCGGCGTGATCGACGTGCAGAGTTCGGGATGGCCCGACCAGGGTCAGTAGGGCATCGCGCAGAAGCAGGGGACCGAGATGGTAGTGCGCCGCCGGAAGGGGCAGGGCTTGCAGTGCGTCGGTTTCACGTCCGTTGCAGAGCTGGTAGCCGGAGCGTCGCAATACATGGCGTAGCGCATCGCCGACGCTGGCATGCAGTGTATCGGGAACGGACACATCGACCACCTGGAATAACAGATCCTCTTGGGCAGCTGTTGGTGTGAGTTCTACCAGGGTGTAGCGGCCATAGCGGACAACCGGGATGTATTCCATTGCTGGAGCAGCTATTTCATCCTGAGCAAGAAGGGAAGCAGGGGTGGGCGAGGGAGGTATGGCACAGCCTGCCGTCAGGACGATCAGAAGCAGGCAGCAGCTACGATATGAAAAAGCAAAGTGCATGGTGTCGACTCTCGGCAAGGTCAAGTCGATACCATCGCCATATTGCGAGCGCCTATCCGCAAACAAAGGGAATCGCTGTGTTGCCGATTTCTATGGAAGCCACACGCTCGTGAACAAAATCAGATAGTGATCAAAAAAACATCACATCAGTCAGGTGCCCACGACGTCGAGCGGTTTAGATCTTATCGAAAGGGTTATGCACAGTTTTTGTGGATAACTCGAAGAGGTCTTGTGCGATTTGCAGACGACTGTGGCCCGGGCCTACGCAGGCACGGCAACGTTGATCACCTGCAGCAGGTCACGCTGCACCTGGCATGGTTCGGCTCTCTGTTGTAACGAGCCGTCATCCGGAGCGGCGATGCGTGAAATTGATTCGCGATATGGGACATAAAATGGTGCTTTGCGCGAATCAATTGCAAATTGGCTGTCGGCAATGCTCCAACACCTTTCCGATGTTGAGGCACTACGCAAGGCACTGTATCGCCAACAGCAGGCAGGACGGCTGGTCTAAGAAAAAGGCCCCGAACGGAGCCTGTGGAAGATGGACACATGCCGAATCGGCTCGGGGAGAAGCCTCAGCTAGTGCTCGGATGTCAGGATGATGTGGGTTGCGCTGCGATCAGCTTCGGTGAAGACATGAATGCTTAGCTCATGTGTGACGGCATAAGACGAATCGAGACGATCATCCGATTGCAAGGCGGCGTTATTTGCCTGCCACCTCTCATCGGTGACATCTCCCCAGTCGCCATGGGTATGGCGTTGGATATAAGGCAGAGGATCCAGTTGGCCGTCACGCATCAAGCGGTCTACGCCCGCGCTGAAGATCAATGCGCCGATGGAGAATAGCTGCTTGCGACTGCCTGTATCCTGAACGTTGCGCGCCATGGTGTTCTCCTTCTGATGCTCTTCGGGCAACTGAACAAGGATGCTGCTGCGGTCATTGCTGGTGATTACGACCAGTTCCAGGTGTCGCGTGATGCGGTAGCGGGAACGCAGAGCTCCCTCCTGTTCGAGGGCGATATCGTTGGCTTGGTGACAGGCCTCGTCTACATCGCCCCAGTCACCGCGCAGATGGCGTTGCACATAGGGCAGGGGATCAACAAGGCCCTTGCTGGCCAGCCAATGAACCTTTTCGCTCAGCTGCAGTGAGCGCAGTGCGAACAACGGCTGCGTCTGCGGCTCATGCCGTGGGAAGAAACGTGAAAACATGATGGTTCTCCTTCTAAAAGGGGACGCGCCACCCCGTCGGGGTGACATGCCCCCGGTGGGTGGATGAAAAGAGGGACAGGCCTGCCCGAGATGGACGAGGTCTGTGTGCGACTCAGGCTTTCAACTGGCGCATGCCTTCGGCGAGCATCCAGAGCGCCCGGTTCAGGCGCAGGTTCTGATCGATCCCCTGCACGGGGCGCGTTTGCTGGCGGCGGCCGTTGGCGGAACGGCCAGCCAGTCCTCCTTTGATGAGATTCTCCTGGATACGATTGAAGGTGGACCAGAGGTCGCTCTTGCGATCGTCCCAGCGTCTGGGGACAAGCAACTGACTTTCCGTGACGGGTGTGGGCTTGTCCGGATCGTCATACTTGAGCGCCAGGGCGGAGCGGGCAAAGACTTCGTCCTCTCCGGCCTCCAGCGTGATCGCGCGCATGCTGTCGCGCGCTTCCTGCACCTGCTCGAAGCCTTTCAGAACTTCGTAGGCGCCTTCGATGACCTGGTCCGCGACATTGCCCTTGTGGGGCACGCGGATGTCCGCGAAGGTATCGCCGCAGACCAGGCCGTTATGGCAGACGAATCTGAACAGGCCCGCGAGCATCTGGTAGCTGCTCGTACCGTCATGCGAGTTGAGCAAGATGATCTCGTTCGCCTCGTCGCCGTTGATCTGGCTGGCGTGGCGAAGGCGGATCATGTGCTTTGTGTGTTCGCGACGATCTTCGTTGCGAACGCGCGTCTGGCACACCATGAAGGGTAAGAACCCCTCTTGACGAAGCTCCGACAGCACGCTGGCCGTCGGGATGTAGCTGTACCGTTCGGAACGGCTTTCGTGTGGCGTTTCCGCGTAGATCGAGGGTACTACGGCGCGGATCTGGTCGTCCGACAGCGGGCGGTCCGAGCGCAGTACCGGCGAATGCGGTGCGAAACGGGATGCGAGAGACATGATGTTTCTCCTGGGATGCGTTGTGCGGCCGAATCCGCTTGGGGCGGAACGGGCTGCGGGGAAAGGACGAACGCCAATGGGCCACATCAGGTGGCCTGGAGGCAGGTTGGGAGGAAGAGCAAGGCCCCGAAGCGAGGCCTTGCGGGACGGATCAGAACGATGCCGCGAGTGCGGGGTCCTCTGCCTGGGGCGCCGTCACCGGCTCGTCCTGGACGGGCTCGGCAGTCGGCGTTTCGTCGGCAATGGCCGTCTCTTCGGCCGCCGCAGCGTCCTCGGATGCGGGCGCTTGCTCTGCATCCGGATAGACCTGCTGGCCATCGATCTTGATCAAGCTAATATCGGTCAGCTTGGAGTCCAGGCTCGCGGCCGGCTCGCCAACGTGTTCGCCCTTGGTACGGATGTACGGATCGGCCTTCATGTCGTTGAGACGGAAAGCGATCAGCACTTTGCGCTCGGCCTCGATGGCCTGTACGCAACGGCGCACCAGCTGCTGTGCGTCCGCCGTAGTGACGATGGTGTTGATGTACCGGTAATCCGGCTCATCGACCAGCCCGGCCAGCGCTCCGATGGAGCACGCCAGGAACGGTTCGCCGTCCTTCGGAGTGACCTCCCTCGGCAGGTTCAGGTAGCCGATGCCACGGGTGATCAGCTCGAACTGCTCGATCTGTGCCAGTTCGGCAGGCTCGACCAGCTCGGCCTTGAGCAGCCGTCCCTTGAGGCTGGCCGCTGCCTCACCTTTGTAGTCGCCGCTGGTACGAATGTAGGCATCGCCCCATAGATCGCCGAGCCGGAATTTGACCAGCGGGCGCTTTTTCGGGTCATCGACACCGATGTAGCTCTCGACCAGTTCCTTGGCCTTGGCACCGGCGACCTTGACATCGAAATAGCGGATGATCGGATCCCTGGCGGGCCCGACCAGCGCGGCGACGGTGCAAGCGAGGAACGGCTGGGCGCGCCGGCCGCCACGAACGGGAACTTCCCGGATACGCTGCAGATGGCCGAAGCCCTTGGTATGAAGATCGAAGTAGCTCTTCGCGTTGGATGAGGTGTTGGACGTAATAGTGGTCATGGTGAATCTCCAATGGGAAAAGAAGCGGAGACACACCGGGCCCGATTGCGGGGGGTGCGTAACCCCGCGGTGGGTTGAGAAGGGCGGATGCATCCACCACCGGCAAGCCGGTGATCGTTCGCGCGAGGATGCTGTGCGAACTGGTTCGGTCACACGGCGGATGCCGCGCCGCAACCTGAAGACCTTGGCTGCGTGGATGTCGCCGACAACGTCGGCAAACATGTGGAAAGGCTCACATCGCCCTGACGCATGCACCACAGATAATGGGTACTGCGGGATGCCCACATTCAATCGCCCGCCGGCCTCGGCCAGTGGCATGTACAGGGTTTCGCTGGACGGTTCGGTTGGATGCCGGCAGGAGTAGCCCCGATCAGGGCTGGAGACAAGTACGTGCCCATGGTGAAGGCAGAGAAGCCCCCGCAAGCGGGGGCTGTTGAACAACGGTCAGTGCCCGTCCGATTCGGGGGGCACGACCTGCAGGCACAGGTGAGTGGCCGTGGCAGATACTTCGAGGTCGTCCTGGCTGTTTAGAATCCGCGCGAACAGGCTATCCTCAACATCCAGGTATTCGCCAAAATCGTCGCCGCCGAACTCGGCGAGTGTCCGTTCCCACCAGGTATCGAACGGATCGACATCCGGGTTGCAGCCGACAGCATAGGCGATCAGCGCCTGGCGACCATCGGGCCGGCGCTTACCGTGCTCGGCCAGGAAGTACACACCGTGATCCTTGACCAGGATCACCCGACACCGATTGGCGACCGCTTCGGCAAGAACGGGGCGCAACTCGGCGCCTTTGAAACGTACTGTCATCAGAAGGTCTTCCTAAGGATGGCACCGTCTCGGACGCCGGTACGAGACCGATCCCCCGGGGCATGTGCCGTGCTGGAGAAATGCACCGCGGTGGCGGTACGTGGGAGTGAGGCGAAAAGCGGTAGGTCAGTTGGCACCGTCCTGAAGGGCGGACTCGTTGGGCAAATGGATCACCCGGGAATCCCCGGCGGGGCACTTCATACCGCCGCCTGCCGGTGTTGACGAGACGTCCTGGCCGTGATGACATCCACCTGGATCTGACGCCATTGTCCGTCGTCGATTCGTTGTGCCAGCACTTCCCCGAGGCTGTCGAAATACACCTCGTCGATGCGCTCGATGAGTTCCTCACCGTGGTGCAACTCGATCACATACAGGTCGCTGGCACGGTCGTAGAACACGGTGACCCGCCCCTCGAACGTTGCCGTGGAGACGGAGAAGCTGATCGCGGGGGGCGTCTTGATGATGTTGTCCGGTGCCGGATCGACCCAGGTGAAGTCCTTGGCGCCGGCATCGACCAGCAGATGGGTGATACGCCGGTAGCGATCGGGAGCCGGCAACTCCTCCAACTGCTGGATCAAGTCGCGCAGCTCCGGGCATTGCGGCTCGGGGATCGGCAGTCTGGCTGGTGCGGAACCGAGTACGTGCGTTTGGATGGTCACGGTTGTGCCATCTTCCCGGTACTCGGTGCGCTCCTCCGGCGTATCTGCGCGCAACCCGTCGAAGCGACGCCGGGCGTAGGGACTGACATGCACCTTGGCGCCTTCGTCGGGGACGGTGGTCACCAATCCGCGATCCAGCACGGCAAACTCGGCACGGCCGGTCTTGACGATGATGGCGTCATCGGTGGTGGCAATTACCTTGCCGCCGAAAGGGTGGGGATCGATGATGAAGCCCAGCGTTGATTCCGGTGGCTGCTCGTCAAAGACGCGGTATTTGAACGAGCGCACATTGGACGGTACGTGGCCTGCGACGAGCGCGGGCATCTGGGCGCGAATGATGGAACGGTCCATGGGACTCTCCTTGAAGGAAAACAAGGGACTCCCACCCCGCAAGGGAAGGTTGTCCCTTGCGGTGAGGTGGATGGACGCGGCGTGCGTCCGGTGAAGAAGATGACCTGTGCCAAGGCACCGCAGTCTCGAAGGTCTCGACTGCCTGGGCATGCTGCCGGCTACGCCAGCGAACATGTGACCAGCATGGCGCGGTGATGATGTCCGGATACGAAGAAAATCGAATCCGGCCTATCCGCATTGGCAGCGCGTCGAGCAAGACAAAGCCCCTCGGGGATGAGAGGCGATTGGACATGACGGTGATCCTGGTGCAGAGCGGGCTTCCGTCCTCATGCGGGCACGGAGGCCCGCAAGGGAAGGGTGGAAGTTTGGATCAGTTGGTCGGGACTACGCCTCGTACACTGGCAACCCTTCCAGCACTGGGGCATCGGCATCGAACACCAGCATCCTGACATCGGCCTCTCCGGCCAGCGTCAGCACGTCGGCCAAGTCCTCGGGCATGCCCTTGGACAGGTGCTCCCGACGTAACTGCTCGCTGGTGATGCCTTTGGCACGTCTTAGGTTTTCATCCGTCCAGGGCGTGGTGATCAGCTTGACGCCCACGGCTGGGCTGTACGGGATGCGGAAGGCGACGAAGAGGAAGCCGGCTGGCATGGTGATATCAGCCAGATCGCACAGATAGCGGCCCGAGGCCTCGGTGATATGGGCCGTGCTAATCTCCCAGGCGCGGCTGTAGACGCCCGTCTGGAACTGCAGATTGCGCACCACTGCTTGAGCATATTCCAGTGTGTAGCTGTCACCCACATGGATGAACCCTCTATCGAGGGTTCGGCCATAGATGCTGTGGTACACGGCCTGCACGGCGCCGCTGCCGCCGCACAGGGCATCGAGTTCGGTGGGCACTGTTTGCCCTTCGGTGATCAGCGCGAAGTCATCGTTGAAGATACACGCCTGGTACGCCACCTGGTCATCAGACAGATGAGCCTGCGATGGATGCAGCGGCAGGAAGGTTTGCGGGTGGCGCTCGTCGTAGCTGATGACGGCAAGACGCCGAATCTCGAAACCGTAATAGCCGCGGGCGAAGGGGTTGGATGGATGATCCATGGGATGATTCTCCGGTAGAGGGTTGAAAAGGGCCAACTCCCACTGAGGATTGGCCCGGTGGGAAAAGAAGTGGTGCCGACATGTGGCGCCGGCACGGATCAAACGAACTGTGCTATTCGCCGAAATCGGCGGGGTCGCCGAGGGACTTCAGCACTTCGATCAGGCCGCAGTTGGCCAGGGCGTAGAGCTGGTTGTAGTCGTCACCCGTCGGTGCCTGCTCGCTGGCATTGATCTGGGTATCCAGATCGAGGACGTTCTGCCGCACTCGGCGGGCGATCGCCAGCGATTCGGGTGTGTCGTCCAGGACGGGGTCGTCCAGCGCGGCTAGCACGATTCGAGGCGACAGCGCATCCGGCAAGGACTCGAACACGGCGGGCGTGTCACTGCGGCAAACTGCTTCGGCTTCGGCATTGCCGATGTCGAAACGGGTGATTTCGTCGCTGGCCGCGCCTTCGGTGTCGTAGTCCACCACCGCGAATGGCGGCAACGGGAGATGATCAGGCCAGTCCTGCACGACGATGGCCTGCACCAGGCCACCTTCGAGGACGACGGCAAAAGATGGGTTTCGGGGCATGGGTCGATCCTGTGGAAGATGGAGAGGGACACCGCCCTGAAGGCACGGATGTCCCTTGTAAGGTGAAGAAAATTCTGGGCTTGCCAGTCAGGTGCGCCAATGGCTGTAGTTCAGCAGCAGGTCGGCAATGACCTGGCGTCGTTCCAGATCAAGGTCTCCCAAGTCGGCAAGGCCTTCAAACCCGCAACGGCGCAGCATCGCAGCGCCTTCACGCGGGTTGAAGAAGCTGACCATTGCTGAGAGGAACAGGCCCTGGCTGCTGCTCAGGACGCCAAGGGCGTCGTTGAGTGCCAGCATGTCGGGGCGTAGGTCCTCAATGCTGACGGCGCGGTGCAGGCCTTCGTGTGTTCCGTCGCCGAACCATTGCGTTCCGACCACGACCACACCACGTTTCCAGGCTTGGAAAAAGGCAGTGGGAGCACAGGCGAAATGACGTTGCTCTCGTGCAAGCAGATCAACGCTTTCCACAGGCATACGCTGATTCATGGCGTTCTCCTTTAAACAGTGATCAGGGGTTACGCAGTTGAGTCCAGTTGCCCCTTGAGAGGGCCTGCTGGGCAGCGACCGCACTGAGGAAGTACTCGGCGGACTCGCGAGAGACCGGACCTTTAAGGTCGCGTGTGCCGATGTAGTGACCTGCAGCGCTGTGCAGAACTTCGAGCGGCAGGTACTTGCCGGCGTAGTTGAGGGCCAGGTGGCCGAACGAGGCTGAACGAGGCATGGGCATCTCCGTAGCTGAGGCGGGGAGACGGCCTGATCCCTTATCGGGATGGCAGCTCCCGCAAGGGTTGAAGAAAGAAGCATCAACGCCGTCAAGGCATGCGTCCGCGGGGCGATGCAGTAGCGGACTGGGTGGGTCATGGGGATATCCCCAGCGCAGCCCTGGACCCTGGCTGCTGGCATGGTGCTGACAACGTCAGCGACACACACAGGCAAGCATCCGGACTGACAAAGGCTACGTCATGCAGAAATGGGAGTTTTGGGTGCCCCGTTTAATGCGCCGACTCAAAAAAGCCTCCGTAGACCGGAGGCATGGAAGAAGGGAGCAAGGGTGTTTCAGACGGTCACCGCTTGCAGTTTGCCGGTGTCATCGAAGATCAAGCGCACGGTGGCGCCGGCCAGCTTCGCCTGCGCTGTGTGGCGCAGCCCATACGGCAGCAAGGCATCCACGACGCGGTCTGGCGATGAGGAGCAACCTACCGCGATGAAGGTCGCGATACTGCTTGCGTCTTCATCCTCGCGGTCTTCGGCACAGCGATCATCGAAGATGTAGTCACTGACCAACCTGGTCACACCGCCTGCATCGGCCATGAGGTACAACGTGCAGCCCTTGCGGAACGCCTGCACGGGGTACTCAGGCTCACCGTCCAGGCGGACGTGCAGCGTCTCGACCAGTGCCAGCTCGACCTCGTAGTCGGCCAGGCAGGGGTTGCTATCCCGGTGAAGGGTTGGGCCCGTCCTGACCTCGACTTGCACTGGGGTGACTGTTCTGATCAGACGCTTGAGCCAGTGGCCGTCATCCAGTCCCGGCTCGTCGAATAGGAAGGCGTTCGCCGCTTGTAGATAGACCTCGGCCGTCGGTGCGTCGTATTCGTCGGTTTCGATCTGCCACACGCCCAGTTCTTCCAGCACCTCCCGGGCCACGATGCCGCTGGCCGTGTAGCGCTGCCAGTATTGACGGTAGCCGGCCGGTTCAAAATTCCAGTCCCGGAACCAGGCGCGGGGCACAAACGGGATATCGTTGAGCAGATCGGCGTTGGACGAGTTGAGGCAGGTCTGGGCGTAGTGCTCGATAAAGTCGCTGGCGGCCAGCGCCTGCTTTTTTTCGATCAACGCTTCGCGATAGGCCTGGCTCACTGCGGCCTGGATACGTGGATGCTCTTCCGACTCGTTCAGCAGATACTGCCGATCCGGAAGCTTTGCCAGCGTATTGTCGGGCAGCAGAACGACCTGGTGCTCGCTGTAGCTGGGCACTCTGCCAATCGGCAGGCCCTGCAAGAGGCAGCGCCATTGCGTATGGCTGCCATCGAGATTGACCAGCACCTTGCCCATGGGCGTCTCCCGCCAAAGCAGATCGGGCCCTGCGAGGGGACGAGGTACTTCCACCCCGTTGAACCAGACCGGCACCGGGAAGGCTTCACATAGGCGCTGGAGTTCTTGCTCTATCCAGGTGGGCAGATCTTGCCCGGCCTGCATTGGTTTGACACCTTCGAGGCGGATCTCGGTGCCGACGCGGGGGCTCTTGAGATAGACCACGACAGTATCGCCACGGATGATATCCGCAGTCGTGGCAGTGAAGGCCTGGTCGCGGGAATGCACGCTCAGGCGTTGGGCGAAATATAGCGTGGACAATACACCCAGACCGAAAGCGTTCTCGCGAATTTGCAGTTCGTCATCCCAGCCGGATTCCGCAATGAAAATGAGGCTTTGCAAGTGTTCAATCCCTATGCCGTCGTCGCTGAAGATGAGCGTATCGCCTTCGGCGGTCACGTGGATGTGGTCGGCCTGGGCGCGTCGGGCGTTCTGCAACAGTTCGCCCAGCATCGAGGATGGATTGAACGCATGACGCAGGTTGGCGATCAGGCGGTTCTGGTTGGTCTTGAGACGGATGGTGCTCATGGCATGACTCCTTGGATAAGTAGGGGCCGGCGAGGCGCAGCAATGCCCGGTGCGGTGAGGCACTGAGCGGGCGGATGCCGGAGATGTGTGAAGGGGCCAGTCGGGCCGATGGAGAAGCGGCATCGACGCCCGGAGTGGGCGTGTGTCCGTGGCACGATGCGATACGGACAAGGAGGGTCTGCGCGGCGTGGCCGCGACGCAGCCTGTACGACCCTGGCTGCTGGCAAGAGCTGACGGATCAGCGATGCAGGTGCGACGATGCGCCTGGCATTGCGCGATGTCGCACATCAATGCGCAGCAGTGTGAACCGTGTTCTCCAGAGCCTGCTGCAGACGCTGCCGTAGCGCAGCACTGCGGGTTGTGGTTGCGGGTTCTTTCGGGTGTTTCCTGCTCGTGTATGGGTGGTCGTTGCGGATGCGCAGGAGAAAATACGCCGAAGGCTGGTCGCCTTCGGCTCGGAGGAGGAGACCACCCGTGTACTGGTGCAGGTTGCGGTCGTCGGTGGAACCGTTCGCTGTCCATTCACCCGACCCTTGTCGTGGCTGGGGTCGGCATCGTCTGGCGCACATCCGCGCACAAAAGGAGCCCGTTCTTTTCACCGGTGGGCGCCGGTGTCGAATACCACCAACCCCGAAGGATCTCCTGATACCTCGGCCTGTCTGTACTGGCAAGGCATCAGGAGACCCTTCGCAGCGGGCGGAACTGTCACTGATCGAGGGAATACGCGGCGCGTGATTCGAGGAAAAAAGGCCTTCTCGCCCCAGGGCAAGGGGCGCGCACACCGCAACAGAAGATTTCGCGTGCTGGGAGCCCCGCAGGGCCGCGGGGCGGTGGTCACGTTGCCGGGGCGCGGTCAACGCGACGACGGGGTTCGCTGTCTCTCAGGAGGCTTTTGGAGCACCGCGGCGCTTGCGCGGCGTGGCACGCTTGCCCGATTCGATGGGCAGCGTGCCCTTGCAGTCGGGATATCTCATGCAGGACCAGAATGGGCCGCTCTTGCCGCTGCGCTGGCGCGTGGCGCCGCCGCACTGCGGGCACGGTGGCCCCTGGGGAATCTTGATGGACAGCGAGGTGCCACGGTACTGCGCAATCAACTGCGTGACCCAGGCCGCCTGCTTGTCGATAAAGGTATCGAGCGCGAGCTGTCCGGTTTCGATCATGTCGAGCGCCTGTTCCCACACCGCGGTTGTGCCGGGATCTGCAATTGCCGCGGGCACCGTGTCGATCAGCGTGAAGGCGGCATCCGAGGCGCGGATGGCCCGTCCTTTCTTGAGCAGGTAGCCACGGCTCAGCAGGCCGCCGATGATATTGGCGCGGGTCGCTTCGGTGCCGATGCCCACGGTGTCTTTCAGCTTCTGTTTCAGGCGTGGGTCTGACACCAGTTTGGCGACGTTTTTCATCGCCTTGACCAGCTCACCTTGGGTGTACGGGCGCGGCGGCAGCGTCTTGAGCGCCTTCAGATCGACCCCGGCCACCTGGCACGCCAGCCCTTGGTGTAGCGCTGGCAGCACCTGGCTGCGGGGCGCGGCGTCATCGCCGGCATCGTCGGGCTGCGGCTCGGCCAGCACCAGGCGCCAACCCGGCACGACCACCTGCTTGCCCACGGCCTGCAGTGTCTGGTCGCCGCAGGAGAGCCTTGCCGTCGTGCGGTCGAACTCGTGCGGCGGAAGAAATTGCGCCAGGTAGTGGGCGCGGATCAGGCGGTAGACGGCCAGTTCTTGTTCGCTCATCGCCGACAGATTCGCCGGTTCGAGCGTGGGGATGATGCCGTGGTGGGCCGATACCTTGGCGTCGTTCCAGGCGCGCGAGTGCTGGGTGCGATCGAGCTGGTCGATAATCGGGCGCAGGCTCGGATCGGTCTTGAGCAGACTGTCGAGCACCGTGGGCGATTCGGCATGCATGCTTTCGGGAAGATAGCAGGAGTCGCTGCGTGGATAGGTGGCGGCCTTGTGCGTCTCGTACAGGGATTGGGCGATCTCTAGCGTCTCCTGGACATCAAGGCCGAACTGCTTGGAACACACCTCTTGCAGTGTTCCGAGATCGAACGGCAGCGGCGCACCCTCGCGCATACGTTCCGTCTCGACCGAAATCACCTGAGCAGCGCCAGCGGCGCGGATGCGCTGCGCCGCCTGCTGAGCAACCGGTTCCTGCAGGCAACGGCCTGCATCGTCGGTACTGGCCGATGGCGGCAGCCACTGCGCGGTGAATGTCTGGCCTGTGCAGGACAGCGCCACCTCGATGGACCAGAACGGGACGGAGACGAAGGCCGCGATTTCACGATCACGATCGACCACCAGCCTGAGCGTGGGCGTCTGCACGCGTCCGACCGACAGCACGCCGTCATAGCCGGCTCGGCGCCCCAGGAGGGTGAACAGGCGGCTCAGGTTCATCCCCACCAGCCAGTCCCCTCTGGAGCGCGCCAACGCCGAGTGATACATGGGCAGCGTGTCGCCCGAGGGCTTCAGCTTGCCGAGCGCGGCACGGATCGAGGCGTCGTTCAGCGCCGACAACCACAGCCGTTGAATGGGGCCGCGATAGCCACAGAGGTCGATGATCTCGCGGGCAATCAGTTCGCCTTCGCGATCGGCGTCGGTGGCGATGACCAGTTCGGTCGCCTTGCTCAAAAGGCCCTTGACGACCTTGAACTGCACGGCGGTTTTGGGTTTGACCTCGACCCGCCAGTGCTGGGGAATAATGGGAAGCTGCTCTATCGTCCAGCGTTTGAGCTGTTCGTCGTAGGCTTCCGGTGGCGCGGCTTCGACAAGATGGCCAATGCACCACGTCACGACGACGCCCGGGCCGTTTAGGCAACCGTTACCGCGCTGCCCGGCGCCCAACAGGCGCCCAATGTCCTTGCCTTGAGAAGGCTTCTCGCAGAGAAATAGCCGCATGCCTGTCCATCCGAATCACGCTGTTGATGTATCTGGGCGATAGCATGTCCGGGCGTCGCGAGCTTGGCCGCAAACAAGGGGAATGCGCGGGCACCCACTTTGATCGCGGAAATGGCAGCATTCGCGACCGGATGCGTTGGGCGTGCGGAGCGTTGATACCTACTGGAGTTTCTTGCGCCGGGCGCGCGCGATGTCGGTGGACGTTGGTGGAGCCTCACTTCCGGGAAGTCGGAAAGCGGGGCGAGCCTCGACAGGGCCGCCCCAGGGAGGTGCGCTTACTCGGATGATGGCGGCTGCTCCGCTGACGCCGGCTTCTGGCTCAGAGCGATCGACTCGATCCGATACGGCAGAATACCGACGCTGCGTGCGTTGATCCGGTAAGTCGTGCGCGGTTTGTTGTCATCGTCGGTCCAGTCATCGCGCTCCTCACGTCCACGCACCACGATGCGCATGCCCTTCTGGAACAGCGTGGCGAAGTGTTCGGCATCGCGATGCCACCAGTCCACCGGCCGCCAGAATCCTCCGCGATCCTCGTAGTTGCCATCCTTGCCTGGGACGGGATTGTCGAAATAGACGTTGAGGCGCAAGACCCTGCGGGGCTCCTCGTTACCGTTCGGGTATTCGTGGAACTCCGGGGCGGAACCGATGTTGCCTTCGCCGTAGAAATGAGTGCTCATGGTGAAATCTCCGTGTTGCTTGAAAGACCCGCACCACCTGACTCGGCACGAGGGTGAGAAGCGGTGCTTGTCATCTCGGCATCACCCGTTCATGGGGGGCTGCGGGAGCTGATGGCAGTCGGCGCAGATAGGTGTCGTCAGCCTGGGCCAGCTTGCTGGCGCAGTCCCGTGCCTGGCGGGCAAGGGTGTGCAGCAGGCTGATCTGCATGTTCAGCACCGCTCGCTGGATCTCCATCGCGTGCAGGTCGCCGACGAGGCTGAGCGGCGTGGCCGAGTGGGCCACCATCTCCTGCCACAGGGCCACGCCCATGTTGCTGCGATCGAGGTTGCGCCAGCGCAGAAAGGTCGTGCCTGCGCCAGTTGTTTGCTGGGCCAGTTGGACGGGCAACAGGTTGAAGGGATGGCTGCGTGCCTGTGCCAGTACCTGCCGCAGTGCCAGTGCAATCAGATCATCGCGCAGCCCCTCGCACTGACTGGCCCAGGACTCGAGAGCCCCTTTACTTTTAAAAGGTCTTAAAAGGCCTTTTAGGTAGCCTGCGTGTTCCAGCCGCTGGAAGGCTGTCTGCTCCAGCGCGGCGAAGTGGTTGGGTGCGTTCATGAATGGTCACCGGCATCATCGGCTTTAGCAGTGCCATCGCTCGTTGCCTCACCGGTGACGTCCAGGGGCTCGTCCTCGCTTTGCGCAGGCACATCCTGCTGCGCGCTGGTAGCAACTGAAGACGGACGGGAACGCTTGAGCAGCGGCGGTGCGAAGCGCGAGCGGCGGGTGCCTTCAAGAACGTCCTGCGGCAGTTCACCATGCTTTTCGATGGCGGCGCGGGCTGCGGCATTCTTCGCGGCGAAGTCGTCACGGATGGTGCCCGAATAGCGGTATTGCTGGGCCAGCGAGAACAGACTGCGCAACGAGTGCGCACCGTCGTTTAGCCAGCGCTCCAGCGTGCTGCGATCGATCAGTGCCGTGTGGTGAGCCAGGATCAGACGCCGGGCCAGGTCGTCGTAGTCGGCCAACAGGTACACCGCCATGAAGCCCAGTTGGGAGGACACGAACAGCGGCAGTTTGACTGGCTGCACATTGAGGTTTTCACCCAGGCTCAGGGCAGGGGGCACGTCGGCCAGCGCCTGGTCGACCTGGTGGCGAAGTGTCTGGAGTTGGTCCTTGGTGGTGGCCAGTTTGTCTTCGATGCGAAGCATCCACCAATCGCTGTACGGATCGTCTTGCTCCGCACCGCGTTTGAGCTTGTTCATGATGGAGACGAAGCCGTTCAAGCCGATGATGCCCGGTTTGCCTTCAGTGGGCGCACGGCCATGCCAGATGCGCGATGCGTGATGGGTATGCAGGGTCAGCGACATCGCGCTGCGCAGTGATCCGAGATTCAGTTGGAGGGATTCGGTGGCATTGTTGTCGTTGACCATGGGACGACTCTCTGTAATGAAACGAGTCGCCAGCATCGGCCGTCGCCGGAAGGCCGTCAGTCATCAAACCGAATTGGCGGACGGCCTGTTTTTCTGCTCGATCAATGGCTGAAAGCCCTGTCGTGGGACAGCACACCGGAAGGCTGTGTGTTGCGCTATACCCGGGGTATAGGCGGCCATGGACCTCAATGGATACAACCGATGCGAAGCGGGCGCCGTGGTGGGTGTGGGGCCAGGGGAAGGCTGCGTGTTACGCTATACCCGGGGTATAGGCAGCTATGGAGCTCCTTGGATACTCCACCGGATCATCAGGTGCGCAACAGTTGGCGTAGCCGTGCGAGGTGTGCCATGGCGACCTCGGCGTCGGCCGAAGGCTCCGGTGGTAGTGGTGACGCTGGTTCACTGTTGACCGGCGCCGTAGGCGCCTGCTTTGCGGCCCAGGCGCGGAACTCACCACGGAGCGCTTTCTGAACGATTCCAAACAGGTAGCCGGTAGGGTTGCGAATCGTCGTGGACGTGCAGCGTGCATCCCACTCGTCGAGCAGGGCCTGCCGCAGTTCGCTGTCGACCGACTGCAAGGCCGCCAAAGCGCCGGTCTGCTGCTCGGCCCTGAGCGTCAGAAAGCGCTTGGGCAGGCTCAATTCTGCCTGCGCGCGCGGTACTGTACGTACTTCTTTAATACTTTCTTCTTTACGTACTGTACTGGCAGTCTTCGGAATCCGAAGTGAGCCGTCGTGGCTGGGTTTGCCGCCCACTTCGGATTCCGAAGCCGGGGCACTCCGATTCCGAAGAAGGGCTTTCATGCCGTCTTCGGAATCGCGTTTGTCCCCAGGCTGTGGATAACTCGATGTGGCGTTCCAGCCTTGCGCTTCCAGTCGCTGCGACAGGATATCCAGCCGGCTTGGCAGCACTTGCCCGCTGAGCATAGGGTCTTGCGTCAGTTCTTGCAGCGTATGTACACCGATGTGCTGAACGGACTTGCTGGCATGCGTCAGCGACAGGCTGATCAACTCCAGGTAGTCGGCGTCGAGCTGGATCGCCTCAAAAGGGGTGAGCGGTTCGTCGTGCAGGACGTAGAGGTTGCCCAGGATGCGTCCTGTTTTCGGATCACGTTGACGCCGAACCAGGCTGATCCAGCGAGTCAGACGCAGCATGGTCAGCGTGCGCGCGACCGTTTCGTGCGAGGCTCGGCTGGCACCGGGCATGGAGGCCAGCCAAGGCGCGAGCTGGTCATAGGTGGGCATGGCAGTGATGCCGTCATCCATGAGCATCAGGCGGAACACCTGCCAGGCGTTGCGTTCGAGGGGTGTCAATCGCCTGTCCAGCAGCAAGGCCCGCGGCACGCTGTCATGGCGGTTGCCGCTGAACAGAAAACTGTCCATCAGGTTAGCCCTTCATCAATCCATCCCTGTATGGCGTTCCAGATCACGGAAAGGGGCAGGCCAGTGGCTTCAGCAAGATCCGCGGCAATACCCAGCATCCCCATATCGTCGTCGAAGGAGACTTCCTGTTTCTTGGCGGCAGCAGACCAACGTCTCCATAGGTCGACATCCTGCTCCTCTGTCAGCACAGGATGGCGGCCTTTGCGCTTGGGCAGGCCGATGACGCTGCGGCGCAAGGCGATTTCCTGGTGGGTGAGGCCGAAGAACTTGCTGATGAGCTCGGTACTTGCCCCCAGGCGCAGAAGCCGATCGATCCTGACGACCTCCTGGGTGACGTCGTCGGCCTGGTGCAGAAGGCGACGCAGCACGTCGCGATTGATGGCCACTGAGCACCAGGAGACATGGGCGTTTGCCAGCACGCTCGCCATGGCTGGGTGTTTCAGGGCGTCCAGGTCCTCGTCATCAAACCCCATGGACTTGGCCCGGCGCAGTTGGCCGTTGCGCAGGTCATGGAGTGCCTGGGCGATCACGGCCTGGTTGAGAGGATGCGGACTGGACATGGCAGTGCTCCTCATGAACCTGTCGTGGCGCTGCCGGTTTCGATGTCCCGCAGGCGACGCGCGAGCCGCAGCAGACGGAAGAGCTTCACCAATGCGGTGTCACTCAACCGGTGTGGCATGTTGTCTTCGGAGCCTGTTGCAGTCGGAACGCCCTGGAGCAGGAGGCCCAACTGTTCGGTCAGTATCGAGACGTCAATGCCCGTGGCCACGAGGCCAGCCGGCAAGTACGGTGCGCTCAGAACATGCAGCAGAGCCAGAAGCGCTCGCGCATGCCGATCTGCAGCAGCCGAGGCCTCGCATGGCTGGCAGAGGAACCCGATGCCGCTCTCGCATGATTCAATGAGCTCCTGAACGCCGGCTTCGCTGGCGATTTCCCGAGCGAACTGGGCGATGTGTGCACGCAGCCGTTCTGGGTCGTCGAGGGCCGGCTCGATGTACCAGACGTCGGTGATCGGATAGAGCCCGCCCGTCTGGATCGGAATGGATTGCAGGACATTGTGCTCAAAGTCCGGGAGCGCCTCGCCGGTGTGGTCTGCAACCAGGCGCTGGATCGATTGCAGCCGCTCGGTCGTGCCGGCGGGCGAGACGATATGCTCCTGCAGCATCGCAGCACGACGGCCATCGCCTTCTTCCGGTTCTTTCTGCATGATCTGGCCAGCAGGCGTGGGCGCCTCGGAGGGCGACGGCGGTGTCGCTCCTGACGTGGGTGATGGCGGCAAGGGTTTTGGCGTCGGCGTTGCTGCGGTGCTCTCCGGAGGTGGTGCAGGTTCTCCACTGAGTACTTGCCAGCGCCTGTCGGAGTCCATGATCTCAAAGACCAGCGTGTCGTATTCCACCTGGAGCAGATCGGCCATCTGTCCAATCAACTCGTCCTGCACACGCTGGACGCTGAAACCGCCTGCCGCACCATCGAAGAGTATCAGTACATCCTGGAATAGCGTGGGGAAGTCGATACGCTGATTGACCTCGGAACCGCGGGCGGACCAGATTCTTTCGGCAGCGCGCCGCAGGCTGGTCAGTTGCTCCACCTGATGCCGCCCCAGACCCGCGTAAAGTAGGGTCGGGATGGTCGGCAGCAGGTACTGGATGGCCTCCTGCATGCGGCTGATATGTGGCTGTGGAACAGGGTAGCCATCGGACTTGAGGCGCCGTGCCAGTTCCGACTGCGAGAGCTGCTTGCTTGTCTCTTGCTCGTAAAGCTCGCGGGCTTTCTGCACGCCCAGGGCGCGCTCAATGAAGGACAACCCCCCATGCAGCTCGTTTTCGGCCAAATGCCCGGTCAACGCGATGATCTCGCCCCGCTTGGGCCAAGGCCTGAACAGACATGTCAGGCGGAAGAAGCGTTCCTCTTTCGTTTCCGCCCAGAGCTCGCGCAGGATGGCCAGGCGTGTATTGCCGCCATTGCGAATGATGTAGTGATCTGCACCGGGGCGGCGAGTAATAGGCGGTGGCGCATCCAAACCGCGCTCACGGATGGAGGCTTTGATCTCCTCGTACAAGGGGTTGCGAGTGATACGTGGATCGAGCTCATAGGGGAGCAATTCATCGAGCGTGACGATCAGTGGGGTGTCGGCGATGGGATCGCTTGGCGATTCTGTCGCTGGGCCGGTGTGCGAAAACCCTTCGGCCATCAGCTTGCCGGCCATGTCCTGGACGGTGAAATCAGCCATCGCGATTCCCCGTACTTTCTGGTTGCTGCAAGGTTCGGCGCAGCTGCGCCCGAGCGTTGAGATCAGCGCGATGATCGCTGGTCGTCGAACGGGTGTAGATAGGCGGCAGGCCGGGTTTGATGAATGTCAGGTGCCCTCTAGGTGTACGACAGATCTCCCAGCCTTCGCGCAAAGCGAACTCGACCAGTGGCAGTAGCTGCTTGTGACCCCGGCAAAGCTTACGGGCGTTTGCCATGGGGCAGCCCTCCTGGCGTGCCGGTAACCGCGGCAAACCGCTCATGCCACTGCGGGCACAGCTCGGTGGCCAGCCCACGCATGATATCAAGTGCTGCCGGCGTCAGCCGACCCGACGGGCGACGGTACTCGACACGGTGTGCGGGTAAGCCTTGTGTGGCGGCACGAGGGAAGGCTTCTATCGCCGGCACTTCGCTGTGCAAGATGTGGACTCCGGCGTGCTCTCGAAACATCAGGCGCAGGGTCTGCTGGATCAGCCGTGCATTGGCCGAAACGGCTGGCACCCGGTTCATTAGCAGATGCAAAGGAGGAGGCTGAATGCCAAGGTGGCGGTACGGGGTGATGTCTTCTATGAGCTGCAGGGTTCCGCGCTTCAGTTCCCGAGCGGCAAGAGTCTCCGGTGTTACCGGAGAAACCGACAGCTCGGATGCGAGCACCGCCATTTCCAGCAGCACACTGCGAGCACCTTGAGTGTCGATCAACAGTAGATCGTAGTGAGGCTTGAAGATCGAAAGCAGATGGCGAAGCCGTAAACGTCCATCTGGTGCGTGCAGCAGCAGGGTATTCAGTTGCTGGTGTCCATCATTGGACAGAACGATGTCCAGTCGCTCGATGGCTGTGCGTGATACGAGACGAGCGATGTCGCGCTCGTTGAAAGCCAGCAGCTCGTATATACCACCTGGAGCGCGGCTTGACAGTTCGTAGTAGGAAGACAGCGTGGGCTGCACATCGAGGTCGAGCAACAGCACACGCAGGCCTGAGTCGGCCAGAAAGCCTCCCAGATTGGCGGCGATGGTCGTTTTACCGACGCCGCCTTTAGTCGAGATGACGGAAATGACATGCATGGACAACTCCTCGTCAATGGATAACCGATTGCCAAAACGACCGTCAGATACGTTCGTTACGTCGCTCGGCGATCCATTGTTCGATTTCGATCGAGTCCCATCCCACGGCACGGACACCCAGGCGCATTGCCTTGGGAAACTTGCCTTGTTGCATCAGGTTGTAGATGTGCGCGCGCTTGAAGCCGGTTTTCGCTTCCACCTCGGGGCGGCGCAGAATGCGGCGCTCGGTTGGCTCCGCAAGAGGAATCGTCTGCTGAGTCATGATGGTCACTCCTTGGTGCTTGTTGGCACTGTTCGGGACGTGACCTGTATTAAATAGACTGCGGCGAAGGGAAACACTGCAAATGCAGTCCCGTACGCTGTAGATACAGTCTTGAAATTGTCAGGTGAGGGGAGGCGGCATACGGCGCTTGGCCTCGGCGAACTTTGCATGCAGTGTGCGTTCGGTGATACCCATCAGGCCACTATGGTGCGCGATCAGTGCGCTGATGATGGCGTCCTGGCTCATGAAGGTGGAGTACCGCCTACCCGAGGGCGACTCGCCAAGCATCAGATGCAGCAGCGCGCCAATGATATTGAGGTAGGTGGTTTCGGCACGTCGACCTATAGCATCTGGCTGTAGCCGGGCAGTTAGGCTGTCATGTTCTTTGCGTAATGCCAGATGCTTGGACTCCAGTTCCTCGAAATCAAGGCTGCAGGTAGCGCATCGGGCACGCCATGCTTCGCGCTCGGCCAGCAACACCTGAACCACATCGATGCTGATGGCTGGGTGAAGCTGGCGTTCGAAATCATCGAAAAGAAAGGCAGGTCTCTGGTCAGGGTAGTACTGACTCATCCAACTGCGCAGATCAACATGGCGAATGGTCAGTGCAGGGTCGGACAGCAGCTGAGAGTCGGCGCATGTGATGCCTCTACGTCCGTAGGGAAGGTCACCATTGAATAGAGCGTCGAAAATGCGCTCTGTATTCAAATACAGGATTGGCCAGCGGGGAAAGTCGTGTGAGGAAGGACGGTTCTTGGTGCCGAGCGCCTCGATGATCTCATGCTCAAAACGCGTCAGGTCACTCCATCGAATGGCGGCTTCGATTGGTTTGTAGAAAACCTTGCTGTGTTGATGGAAACTGTTGAGCTGGCACATCTGTGTCCCCTTGCATCCTGCGCTTTGTCGCTACAGCATTGGTAAATTCCTTCTCGTTCCATTTATGCAGTAAAAGCTTGCTGCGATGCTCTGGCGTAAGGCGTTCTTTAAAGGTCTTTGCCCAATAAAGGTGCTTTGACAGTGTTTTTTGTTGGGTATGAGGTGTAAAGACATGCTAGGTCTGCGAGTTGACACAAATCGTCGTAATTCAGATTTGGACTAAACAGATCATGCCTATGACCCTTGGAGGCATAGCGCTTTTCAAGATGGGCAGGCCGCGTGGGCTTCTGAGTAGGTAACTTATTGGATGGTTCGTTGACCGAAGAAGTCCTTCTCGTGGCGATGGCTATATGGTAATGACATATTGCCATCGTTTCTTATGGTGCGATTTTTTTATTACAAATAGAACCTCTGATCTGGTTCGGGTACTGATGAGATCATGCTGCGGCCCCAATTCTTTTCGCTCTGGCAATGAAACCCTCCAGCTCCGGTGAGATGGCTGTATCTCGGCGAACGATATAGGTCTGGACGTGAGAGTCTTCACCTGCAAGTGGACGTACGATGATGCCAGGATGGTTGTACAGTTTGATTTGCGATTCAAGCGCCAAGCCAATACCGTATCCAGCGGCCACCAACATCATCATAGGCTCATGTCCTGATATGTATTCCGCGACGTTGGGCGTGATATTTGCCTCAGCGAACACTTTTTCCAAGATCAAGTGTCCGCCGAGACATTGTTCCGGGTGGCAAACAATAACAGGGTAGCGCGCGACGTCCTGTAAGGTCACCTGACTATGTGAAAGCAATGGGTGGCGCGCAGGAATGACAACAGCCGGCTGATCGATCCACACCGCCTCTGTGACAAAGCCAGGTTCGTTTACTGGGTATAGGGTAAAACCGGCATCCAAGTGACAGTTTCTAAGGTCTTCGAGCAGTTGCTTGACTGTTCGCTCGAAGATGCGCACTGCGGTACTTGGCGCTTCCTCACGGCAGTGAGCGAGCATCTCGCTCATTCTTGGCTGAGCGAGCCCATCGGACAGACCTATGCGCAGATGACCCCGGTAGCCGTTTGCCGCCGATGTAATCCGGTCACGCGCATGTTCGACGGTGGCCAGAACGTTCTTGGCCTCTTCCAGCAGCACCTCTCCACACCAGGTTAACCGTATGTGAGATTTGTCGCGTTCGAACAGTTGTACTCCAAGCGTCACCTCCAACTCTTTGATCGCGCGTGACAGTGGGGAAGGCTCAATATGAACTCGGGCAGCAGCGCGGGTGAAGTTCAGTTCCTCGGCGACAGCTACGAAGAAGCGCAGGTGATGTAGTTTCATGGGCCGTATAACCACTTATCAGATTCGGTAACTGGAGACATCCTTGCCAAGAGAGCATCTGGGTGGTTTGCCTCGGAGTGGATGCAGAGTCAGTTCGTAGCTCCTGGTTACTGTGTGAATCCCACTACCTAGGCGGGCCATGGGTAATGAACTCACCTTGTCTACTGAGTTTTGCCGAGGCACGGCCCTCCCTGCGGTAGCGCGCCACAGCCTTGTTGAGTAACCGCATGGAGCGCAGGAGGCCTACGAGAAAAGCAGCTACGAATGCGACAATGGCCGGCTTGGGAAAGGTCATTTGAAAACCTCGTGTTATCGGAACATATCTCCAATTGAAGCGTTAGGCGGTGGACTACATACTTGTTGCTTGATGTGGACACAAGAGTGCCTTGCCTGGTTTTTTTCATGTGCAGTAATGGCAAGTTGTCCCTTGGTATCAAGTTCCGAGCAGCCTAGCATCAGCAGCAGGATGGCCATGGCTGTCACATACCTCGCTACAAGTATCATGATGTTGTCCCTCTTCTATTTGTTGGTGGGATCTATTGGGCTTTGTGACTACTGTTTTAATCATACTGATGATTGTGGCAAGTCTATATGTCTGCCTTTCAGCGGAGTCTGACTCGCTTATGTATTCATGAGCCCCCTGGGGGCACCACTCCAAAGAGTGACGTCCCGCAGAGGCCTTGTGTACAGACCTCTAGCTTATCCTTGCATAGATTTTCGCATGGGGCCCGCTTACCTGTGATGTCCATGCCGTTGGTGTGTCATCGAAGGGGAATTCGGCATAGTCCACGCTGATATTCTGCTCTGTTGCAATGTTCAGCAAGCGTTCCCATATCTTGCGGCGGTCCGCTGGTGGGCGTTGACCGGTGCCGATGCATGACAGGGTTCTGAACAGCAGATTGGCGATGTCGAGATTGACCTGACGGCCTGCTCCGGTGCCGATTGTCATGATCCGTGCACCCCAGCGGGTGGCCTGCAAGGCATTCAGCATGGGCTGCCCGCATACCAGATCGAGAACAACGTCAAAACCATCCCCGGCTTCTTTTTTTAGCGCAGCCACATCGCTGTCGTCACCCTTCAAGCGTATCGTGGCGTCTGCGATACCGCGTTCTTTCAGGCGTGCTAAAGCCTCTTCGCTTCTGCCGGCGGCAACCACTTTGCCCGCTCCCAGATAACGGGCCAGTTGCAGGGCAATCTGCCCCAAGGTGCCGGTGCCACCCAGAACCAAAACGCTCTCGCCCGGCTGGATCTTTGCCGCTTCCAGAGGGACCAATGCACCGGTTGCGGCAATACCCATGGTAATGGCCGTGCGATCATCAATATGATCCGGCACTGGCCAGACTTCTTCTACCGGCACCAGAGTGCGTTCCGCCCAGGCCCCGAACGGCAGCACAGAGCGTTCTCCGAAGTAGACACGCTGGCCATCCTCTGTGCGGCCCACCCCTTCGCCACGGATAACGCAGGGGTACTCTACCCCCAGGCGATAGGCGCCGAGAACATCCCATCCACCCAGGCCGGCGGTATCGACGTCAATAAGTACCGCACCCTCCCGAGGAACTGGTTCCGGGAAGTCTTGCATGATGGGAAGTGCGCCACGTTCGGTGATGACAGCTGCTTTCATTATTGTCTCCTTATTAGTCGTAGATAGCGGACCGGGTAATGCTCATGTCGGGGAGCATATCTAAGCTGTGATCTATTTTATTCTATACCAAGATCTTCATTCTATTTAAAGAATAAAATGTTGTCAGGGCCGTTCTACTGCCAGTGCAACACCTTGGCCGCCACCAATGCAGAGCGCCGCCAGTCCTTTTCTGGCATCCCGTCGTACCATTTCATGCAGCAAGGTGACCAACACCCGGCAACCGGATGCACCAATGGGATGCCCCAGGGCAATGGCGCCGCCGTTGACATTGACCTTGTCCAGATCCCATTCGAGTTCCTTGCCTACTGATAGGCACTGGGCCGCAAACGCTTCATTGGCCTCGATCAGGTCGAGGTCAGCGATTGACCAGCCAGCTTTGCTTAGACACTTTTTACTCGCTGGAACCGGCCCGATGCCCATGATCGATGGATCGACACCGGCACTGGCGTAGCCTTTGATATGGGCAAGAATCGGCAGATTCAGCGCCTGCGCCTTGCTGGCCGACATCAACAACACGGCTGCGGCGCCGTCATTCAGCGTTGAGGCATTACCGGCCGTGACGCTGCCGTCCTTTTTGAAAGCAGGTCTGAGGCTGGCAAGGCTGGCCTGCGAGGTGTCCGCGCGGGGTTGTTCATCGGTATCGAAGATCAGCGGGTCGCCTTTGCGCTGAGGAATAAGCACTGGAGTGATTTCGTCCTTGAAGCGTCCGGCATTGATCGCCACATTGGCGCGCTGTTGTGACAGCAGGGCATAGGCGTCCTGCTCTTCACGGCTTAGCTGATACTGGCTGGCCAGGTTCTCGGCAGTGGTGCCCATGTGATAGTCGTTGAACGCATCGATCAGGCCATCCTTGAGCAGGCTGTCTTCCAGCTGGGTATGGCCCATGCGCAGGCCGGTTCTGGCCTTGGGCAGAATATAGGGCGCCAGACTCATGCTTTCCATACCGCCGGCAATGATGGCCTCCGCGTCCCCGCAACGGATAGCCTGAATGGCCATGTGCACGGCCTTGAGTCCAGAACCACATAGCTTGTTCAGGGTCAGCGCGGGGGTGCTGAAAGGTAGGCCTGCGCTGACTGCCGACTGGCGTGCTGGGTTCTGACCGCTGCCTGCTGTCAGTACTTGGCCGAGGATTACTTCATCTATCTGGTCCGCATTGATCCCGGTACTGCCAAGCAGTGAGCGAATGACACTTGCGCCCAGTTCGACAGCAGGCACGTTGGCCAGTGAACCTTGGAAGCTTCCGATAGGGGTGCGTGTTGCGGCGACAATGACGACGTTTTGCATGACCTTGTTCTCCAAAAAAAACGTGGCCATCATGATGATGTGCCACGCAAAGGTTCCAACGGGCAGCATTCCCAGCGCGGCTCAGTCACCCACGCTGGAAATAGGGTAATCCACCGTCTGGCGGATCAATATTTGTTCTGAAACTGATCAATCAGCAGCGGACAGGCCGTGGCTTTCTGCAGTGCGTCCAGTGAGATGTCCGGTGCCAGCTCAATCAGCTCGAGACCCGCCTCGGTCACATCCATGACGGCCAGATCGGTAATGATCCGGCTGACAACGGATACACCGGTAAGGGGCAGATCGCATTGACTGAGGATCTTCGGGCTGCCGTCTTTGGCGGTATGTTCCATCAGCACCACCACACGTTTGACTCCGGCCACCAGGTCCATGGCCCCGCCCATACCCTTGACCATCTTGCCGGGGATCATCCAATTGGCCAGATCGCCCCGTTCCGATACTTGCATGGCACCGAGAATCGCCAGGTTGATATGCCCACCACGAATCATCGCGAAAGACTCGGCGTTGTCGAAGAAGCTGCTGCCTGGCAGGCTGGTCACGGTTTGCTTACCGGCGTTGATGAGATCAGGGTCGACTTGGCTTTCATCAGGAAAGGGGCCGATGCCGAGCAAGCCGTTTTCACTCTGCAGCCAGACGTCCATACCCTCGGGAATGTAGTTGGCAACCAGGGTGGGCAGGCCGATGCCGAGGTTGACGTAAAAACCGTCAGACAGTTCCTGAGCGGCTCGCTGTGCCATTTGTTCGCGTGTCCAGGCCATGGTCAGGCGCTCCGTGTGGTGCGTTTTTCGATACGTTTCTCAGGGTTGCCATTGAGTACAATCCGCTGAACATAAATGCCGGGTAGATGGATCTGATCGGGATCGAGCTGGCCGGTTTCGACTATCTCCTCGACCTCGGCAATGCAAACTTTGCCTGCGGTAGCAGCCAGCGGGTTGAAGTTGCGCGCCGTCTTGTTGAATACCAGGTTGCCTGACTTGTCGGCCTTCCAGGCCTTAATCAAGGCGACGTCGGCGGTCAGAGAGGTCTCCAGGACGTACCACTCGTCATTGAACTGGCGGGTTTCCTTACCCTCCGCGATCAACGTGCCATAGCCGGTTTTGGTGTAGAACGCGGGGATACCGGCGCCACCAGCCCTGAGCTTCTCCGCCAGGGTGCCCTGCGGGGTGAACTCCAGCTCCAGTTCGCCTGACAGGTACTGACGCTCGAACTCCTTGTTCTCACCTACATAGGAGGACACCATCTTGCTAACTTGGCGGGTTTCCAGCAGTTGACCGAGGCCGAATCCGTCGACGCCGGCATTGTTGCTGATGACGGTGAGGTGTTTCTTGCCGGTGTCACGCAACGCTCCGATCAGCGCTTCGGGAATTCCGCACAGACCGAATCCGCCGACCGCCAGGGTCATGCCGTCTTCGATCAGTCCCTCAAGGGCATGCCGAGCGTTGGGGTAGATTTTATTCATTGTTGTCGAGGCTCCTCGTTCCGTTGAAATCGTTGGCTATTGTTTACCGTTACTGTTTCTGGCTCTGGCCACCCGTGAGCCGGAGGGGCGCTTGAGCACGGCGCTGATGCGATTGCCCGCCTGGATCAGCGCATCCAGATCGATACCGGTATGGATGCCCAGGCCGTTGAGCATGTACAACACATCCTCGCTGGCGACATTGCCGGTCGCGCCCTTGGCGTAGGGGCAGCCACCGAGCCCGGCAACCGAACTGTCGAACACACTGATGCCTTCGAGCAGGCTGGCGTAGATATTCGCCAGGGCCTGGCCGTAGGTATCGTGAAAATGCCCGGCCAACCGGTCCCTGGGCATGCGCTGGGCGACGGCCTCGAACAACTGGCGGGTCGCGCCGGGCGTGCCGGTGCCGATGGTGTCGCCGAGGGAGACTTCATAGCAGCCCATGCCATGCAGCTCGGCGGCGATGCCGGCTACCTGCTCGGCGGCGACCTCGCCCTCGTAGGGGCAGCTCAGTACGCAGGACACATAACCGCGCACCCGCAGGCCCGCTTCGGCGGCAGCGGCCATGATCGGTTCGAAGCGCTTGAGGCTGTCGCTGATCGAGCAGTTGATATTGCGCTGGGAAAAGCTCTCCGAGGCGGCGGCAAACACCGCCACCTCGCTGACGCCCGCCTGCAAGGCCTGCTCGAAACCCTTGAGGTTGGGCGTCAAGGCGGTATAGCGAGTGCCCGGCTGGCGGCGGATGCCGGCGAACACCTGATCGGAGCCGGCCATCTGCGGCACCCACTTGGGTGAAACGAAACTGCCCACCTCTATGCACGACACACCGGCGGCGCTCAGATCATCGACGAGGCGGATCTTGTCGGCGGCGCTGATCGGTTGTGCCTCGTTTTGCAGGCCATCGCGCGGGCCCACTTCCACCAGTTGTACCGTGCCGGGCAGGTTCATGCTTGCTCCTCCATTTCCACCAACAGGATGCCCTCGGCAATCAGCTCTCCCTCCGCGCAGAAGATGGCCTTGACCCGACCGGCTTCCAGGGCGCGGATGCTGTGCTCCATCTTCATCGCTTCCAGCACCAGCAATACGGCGCCAGCTTCGACTTGTTGGCCTGGCTCAACCATGACGCGTACTACGCTGCCATTCATCGGTGCCTGTAAACCACCGGCGTGCTGATGGGAATGCTCCACTTCGGCAATAGGATCAAACCGATCGATCCGCCGCCAACTGTGATGCCAGTGCAGATACAGGGCGCCGTTGCTGATCAGGGCACGGTGGCGACGGGTCTGTTGCGCCTCGGTAATCAGCAGCGTCTGGGTATCCGGGCTGTACGAGCAGTCGGTTACATCTACGGCGGCAAAGGGCTGGTCCAGCTCACCGCAGCGCAGGTGCAAGCGGCTCTGCGCGGGCAATCCGGCACGCCAACTGCTCAGGCCAGTCCATGGACTGGACGCCGAGGCGACCGACGTGTCAGGCATTGTCAGCAACCAGGCTTTTGCTGCGGTGCGCCAGAACCCGTCGTCGAAGGCTTCAGGTTCGGGCAGCAACTGCTCTGCATGGCGTGGTATAAAACCAGTATCGAGGTCGGCTTGGGCAAAGGCCGGATGGGCCAGGATGCGGGTCAGGAATTTCAGGTTGGTCTGTACGCCGACGATCACAGTCTCTCGCAGCATGGCCAGCAGGCGCAGGCGCGCCTCCTCGCGCGTCTCACCCCAGGCGATCAGCTTGGCGATCATTGGATCATAGAAAGGTGAGACGACGTCGCCTTCGGCTACCCCGCTATCTACACGGCGGCCGATGCCGGGGGCTGGCTCGCGATACACTTCCAGGGTGCCGCTGGCGGGCAGAAAGTCCTGATCCGGGTCTTCGGCATACAGGCGCACTTCGATGGCATGGCCATTGAGCGGGATCTGCTCCTGAGTCAACGGCAGCGCTTCGCCCTCGGCCACGCGCAACTGCCAGGCGACCAGATCCTGCCCGGTAATGGCCTCGGTCACCGGGTGTTCGACCTGCAACCGGGTATTCATCTCCATAAAGAAGAATTCGCCACGGGCATCGAGCAGAAACTCGACGGTGCCGGCGCCGACATAACCGATGGCCTGCGCGGCCTTTACCGCCGCCTCGCCCATGGCCTGGCGCAGGGCAGGGGGCAGGCCCGGCGCGGGGGCCTCTTCCACCACCTTCTGGTGCCGGCGCTGGATCGAGCAATCACGCTCATGCAGATAGACCGCATTGCCATGCTGGTCGGCGAACACCTGGATTTCTACATGCCGGGGTTGCAGCACATATTTCTCCACCAGCATGCGCGCATCGCCAAAGGCGGATTGCGCCTCCCGCTGGGCCGAAGCCAGTGCCTCGGCCAGCTCCGCCTCCAGCTCGACCACCTTCATGCCCTTGCCGCCGCCACCGGCGCTGGCCTTGAGCAGTACCGGATAACCGATACGTGCGGCCGCGACGCGGAAGCTCTCCAGGTCTTGTGCCTCGCCGTGGTAGCCAGGCACCAGCGGCACCCCGGCCTGCTCCATCAAGGCCTTGGCGGCGGACTTGCTGCCCATGGCATCGATGGCCGAGGCGGGGGGGCCAACGAAGATCAGGCCCTGCTTCTCGCAGGCGCGGGCAAAGCCTGCATTTTCGGACAGAAAACCGTAACCGGGATGGATCGCCTGAGCACCGCTGGCGTGGGCTGCGGCCAGAATCCTGTCGATCAGCAAGTAGCTGTCCGCAGGTTTCGCGCCGCCGAGACCGATCGCTATATCGGCCTGTAGGACATGCTGCGCTTGACGGTCAACGTCACTGTGTACGGCAACAGTGGTGATGCCCATCTCTCTGGCAGTGCGCATGACCCGGCAGGCGATTTCGCCGCGGTTGGCGATAAGCAGGGTATTGATCATTTTGTTCGTCCTACATCATGGCGAAGTTTTATGGTTGTTCTGTTTTCAGTATCTTTATCGGGTAACTATCAGCTGTGCTGCCATGCTGGCTTGCGCTTTGCCAAGAAGGCGCCCAAACCTTCTTGGCCTTCAGCGCTAACCCGGATCCCGGCAATAGCCGCTTCGGTATAGCTACGTACATCCCCGGTCAGTTCACCGTGCTTGACGGTCTGCAACAATGCCTTGGTCGCGCTCATGGCTTGGGGGCTGTTGAGCAGCAGGTTATCAGTCCATTCCTGTAGCGCGCTGTTCAGCTCATCCGCCGCGTAACATTCGGCGAGCAGGCCCAGTTCTTGCGCCCGTTTGCCGCTGAAACGCTCGGCTGTCAAGGCGTAGCGACGGGCAGCACGTTGTCCGATAGCTTGAACTACGTAGGGGCTGATGACGGCTGGAAGCAGGCCGATACGCACCTCGGATAGGCTGAACAGGCTGTCGCTGGTACCGATGGCCATATCGCAGCAACTGATCAAACCCAGGGCACCACCAAAGGCTGCTCCTTGAACCACGGCCAGGGTCGGCAGGGTGAGTTGCGCGAGACTGGCCATTAGCTGCCCAAGCTCCTTGGCGTCACTGAGGTTTGCCTGATAGTCGAGCTTTGCGCATTCCTGCATCCAGGCCAGATCCGCTCCTGCGGAGAAGTGTTTGCCACGACCGCGCAGCAGCAGGAAACGTAGTTCGGGGGTAGCCTGAATCTCTTTCATGGCGGCCAGCAACTCGCTGATCATCTCGGCGTTGAACGCGTTGTTGCGCTCAGGCCGGTTCAACCACAAGGTCGCTACGCCGTTAGCGCTGTATTCCAGTTCGATTGTGTTGAACGTAGTCATGGCTTTCTCAATCCGTGTTGTGGCTATCAGCTGCCCAAGTGACGCGGCAACTGATGGCAATCACATCCTGAATACCCCGAAGCGGGTCGGCGTGATCGGCGCATTGAGCGCCGCCGAAATCGCCAGCCCCAGTACATCACGGGTCTGCGCCGGATCGATCACGCCGTCATCCCATAGCCGGGCGCTGGAGTAATAGGGATGGCCCTGGTGTTCGTACTGGTCGAGGATCGGCTGGCGCAGGGCCTGTTCCTGCTCGGCGCTGAAGGTCTCGCCACTGCGTTCGGCCTGTTCATGCTTGACCTGTACCAGCACCCCGGCGGCCTGCTCACCGCCCATGACCGAGATGCGCGCATTCGGCCACATCCACAGAAAGCGCGGATCGTAGGCGCGGCCACACATGCCGTAGTTGCCGGCGCCAAAGCTGCCGCCGATGATCACCGTGAACTTCGGCACCTGGGCGCAGGCCACGGCGGTGACCAGCTTGGCGCCATGCTTGGCGATGCCGCCTTCCTCGTACTTTCTGCCGACCATAAAGCCGGTGATGTTTTGCAGGAACAGCAGCGGAATACCGCGCTGACAGGCCAGCTCGATGAAATGCGCGCCCTTCTGCGCCGATTCGGCGAACAGGATGCCGTTGTTGGCGAGGATCGCCACCGGATAACCGTGCAGGTGGGCGAAGCCGCAAACCAGGGTGGCGCCGTATAGCGCCTTGAACTCATCGAACCGGCTGTCATCCACCAGCCGGGCGATCACTTCGCGCACGTCGAAGGGCTGCTTCGGATCGGCCGGCACGATGCCGTACAACTGATCCGGCGGATAGCGTGGCGCAATGGGAACGCGACTATTCAGTTCGCCCTGTTTGCGCCAGTTCAGGTTGGCCACGCAGCGGCGGGCCAGAGCCAGGGCGTGTTCGTCGTTCTCGGCATAATGGTCGGCAACCCCGGAGACCTTGCAGTGCACATCGGCGCCGCCCAGTTCCTCGGCGCTGACCACCTCGCCGGTGGCGGCCTTGACCAGTGGCGGGCCGGCAAGAAAGATGGTCGCCTGGTTGCGCACCATGATGGCTTCGTCGGCCATGGCGGGCATATAGGCGCCGCCGGCGGTACAGGAACCCATGACCACGGCGATCTGCGGAATGCCCTGGGCGCTCATGTTAGCCTGGTTGAAGAAGATCCGGCCGAAGTGTTCACGGTCGGGGAATACCTCGTCCTGGCGCGGCAGGTTGGCGCCGCCGGAGTCGACCAGGTAGATACAGGGCAGGCGGTTCTGCTGGGCGATGGTCTGGGCGCGCAGGTGCTTTTTCACCGTCAGCGGATAGTAGGAGCCGCCTTTGACCGTGGCATCGTTGGCGACGATCATGCATTCCACCCCTTCGACCCGGCCGATGCCGGCGATCAGCCCGGCGGCGGGCACCTCTTCGCCATATACCTGATGGGCGGCCAACTGGCCGATTTCCAGAAACGGCGAGCCGGGGTCGAGCAGGGCGTCGATGCGCTGGCGCGGCAGCAGTTTGCCGCGTGAAAGATGGCGCTCCTGGGCCTTGGCGCCGCCCCCTTCGGCAACGCGCGCCAGCAGTTCGCGCAGGTCTGTTACCAGTGCCTGCATGGCCGAGCAGTTAGTTGCATATTCCGGCGCATTACGGTTGATTTGACTGTTGAGAATGCTCATGGATTACCGGGTCTCGTTGAACAGTTCACGCCCAATCAGCATGCGGCGTATCTCACTGGTGCCGGCGCCAATCTCGTACAGTTTTGCGTCGCGCCAGATGCGGCCGGTTGGGTAGTCATTGATATAGCCATTGCCGCCAAGGATCTGGATTGCTTCACCGGCCATCCAGGTAGCTTTCTCGGCGGTGTACAGGATGACGCCTGCACAATCCTTACGCACCTGGCGGACGTGCCCGCTGCCCATGGCATCAAGGTACTTGCCCACGCTGTAGAGATAGGCACGGCAGGCCTGAAGGGTGCTGTACATGTCAGCGACCTTGCCCTGGATCAGCTGGAACTCGCCGATGCTCTGACCGAACTGCTTACGGTCATGAATATAGGGTGTGACGATGTCCATGGCCGCCTGCATCAGGCCCATCGGGCCACCGCTCAGTACAGCGCGCTCGTAATCCAGGCCGCTCATCAAAACCTTGGTACCTTCACCGAGGCCGCCGAGAATGTTCTCTTCCGGGATCTCGACGTTGTTAAACACCAGCTCGCCGGTATGCGAGCCGCGCATGCCGAGCTTGTCGAGCTTCTGCGCGACGGAGAAGCCGGGGGTGTCGGTATCCAGAATGAAGGCGGTCATACCCTTGGCACCGGCGGCGAGATCGGTTTTGGCATAGACCACCAAAACGTGGCAGTCAGGCCCGTTGGTGATCCACATCTTGGTGCCGTTCAGAACGTAGCGGTCGCCTTTCTTGTCGGCACGCAGTTTCATGGAGACCACGTCGGAGCCGGCATTGGGCTCACTCATGGCCAGCGCGCCAATATGCTCGCCGGAAATCAGTTTGGGCAGGTACTTCTGTTTCTGAGCTTCACTGCCGTTGCGATGAATCTGGTTTACGCACAAGTTGGAGTGGGCGCCATAGGACAGCCCAATGCCGCCGGCGGCGCGGGAGATTTCCTCCATGGCGACCATATGAGCCAGGTAGCCCATGCCCGAGCCACCATATTCTTCCGCAACGGTCAGGCCGAGCAGCCCCATGTCACCGAACTTGCGCCATAGATCCATGGGGAACTGGTCGGTGCGGTCAGCTTCGGTGGCACGCGGAGCGATTTCCTTGGCGGCGAATCCAGCAACCGAATCTCGCAGCATGTCGACTTCTTCACCAAGAAAAAAGTCCAGTCCGGGCAAAGCACTCATGTTTTATCTCCTGTTTTTAATCGGTATTTCTTATTGGTATTACAGCTGAGTGACCCGGATGCGATCCCCTGCCGCGGAGGCGGCCGTGGCATCATGAAACTGGGGTTCCAGGTTGCCATGCCACCGGTTGAGCAAAAGCGCGTGTTGTTTTTTCGCCTGCTCCAGATAGCGTTCCTTGACCGGCCCATAGCCGCGCACGATGTCAGGCAGACTGGCAAGCTCGATGGCGATGGCTAGTTTCTCTTCGGTGAGGTTTTCAACCAGTTGGTCGAGAATGCCTTCGTAGGTGGCCAGCCATTGACGTTCCACCTTGCGCTCGGCGGTGTAACCAAAGGGGTCGATGACGGTGTTGCGCAGGAATTTGAGATGCGCCAGTAGCTTGAATCCACGCAGCATCCAAGGACCATAGCTGCGCTTTCTGGGCTCTTCCCCTGGTTTTGCGCTGTTGAGCACGGGCGGCGCCAGATGGAACTTGAGCTTGTAGTCACCTTCGAAGGAGGATTCGATCTTCTTCAGGAAGTCGCCATTGGTATACAGCCGCGCAACTTCGTATTCGTCCTTGATGGCGAGCACCTTGAAATAGTTGCGGGCAACAGCTTCCGTCAGTTTGCCGGGCTCGCCGAGCAGACTGGTTTCCGCATCCCGAATCTGCTTTACGCGGGCCAGGTACTTGTCGGCCAGAACGGCATTCTGATAGTCGGTCAAGGCGCTGGTACGGCGCTGGATGATCTCTTCCAGGGTCTGCGACAGCGGCTGATCGGCGGCTTTTGCACTGTTGCTGTCGATCAGGCTTTGTACCTGTGCCAGATCGGCTGCCGCACGGCGACCCCAGTTGAATGCCTTGAGGTTGAAGTCCACGGCGGTGCCATTGAGCTCGATGGCTTGCACCAAGGATTCCTTTGCAACCGGCAGCCAACCTTTCTGGTAGGCAAAACCAAGCATGAAGGTATTGGTCGCGATGGAATCACCCATCAGTGCCGTGGCGATACGGCTTGCGTCAACGAACGTCGCCTGCTGTTCGCCGACCGCCTCGGCAATCTGTGCGGACATGGCCTGGGTGCGGAATTTGGGATCAGGATGGGCTTGCAGGTCGCCGCTTTCCGCCTGCATGGCGAAGGTACGGACGAATGCACTGGTAATACTTTCTTCGGAATTCACCAGCGCCTGTGTTACCCCGTGGCGCAGCTTTTCCAGTGTCTCGTTGTTGGCGCTGACCACCAGATCACAGCCTAGCAGCAGGCTCGTTTCGCCTGCCGCAATGCGCGGTGCATGGAGCTGCGACTGGTCTGCGGCAATGCGGATATGCGACCACACGGCACCGCCTTTCTGTGCCATGCCGGCCATGTCTAGATTCAGTACACCCTTGCCCTCGATAAAGGCCGCCATCCCCAGTAACGCGCCGATAGTTACTACGCCGGTGCCGCCCACACCGGTCACCAGGATGCTGTAGGGCTGATCCAGTGGCGCCAGTACCGGGGTAGGCAACTGCCATTCATTATCGTCGCTGCCGCTCAGGGCCTTGGCTTTGCGTAGCGCGCCACCTTCCACTGTGACGAAACTGGGGCAAAAGCCGGAGAGGCAGGAAAAGTCCTTGTTGCAGGAGGACTGGTCGATGCTGCGCTTTTGACCAAACTCGGTGTCGACGGTAACCACCGACATGCAGTTCGATTTGCTGCTGCAATCGCCGCAGCCCTCGCAGACCGCTTCATTGATAACGACCCGACGTGCCGGATCAGGGTATTTGCCACGCTTGCGTCGCCGGCGTTTTTCCGCTGCGCAGGTCTGGTCATACACGATTGCGGAAACGCCGGCATACTCGCGAAGCTCCTTCTGCAGGGCTTCCATCTGGTTCCTGTGCAGAACCGGCACACCATCAGCCAGGTCCTTCACCGTTTCGTACTTCTCTGGTTCGTCGGTGACCACGGCGATACGCTTGATACCTTCTGCGGCAAGCTGCCGGGTAATCTGCGGTACGGTCAGGGTGCCATCGACCGGCTGACCGCCAGTCATCGCTACCGCATCGTTGTAGAGAATCTTGTAGGTGATGCGTACATTAGCCGCCACCGCGGCACGGATGGCTAGGATGCCGGAATGGAAATAGGTTCCGTCGCCAAGGTTGGCGAACACATGCTGGGTGGTAGTGAAGGGCGCCTGGCCGATCCACGCCACGCCTTCGCCACCCATCTGGCTGAATGTCTGAGTTTGCGGATAGATCCATGCCGCCATGTAATGACAGCCAATACCCGCCAGCGCCCGACTGCCTTCTGGTACCTTGGTGGAAATATTGTGCGGGCAGCCGGAGCAGTAGTGGGGCGCGCGGTCCATCAACGTGCCCAGCACGCTCTTGGTGGTCAGTTGTGCTTCCAGTTCCCGCAGTTTGTCTTGCAGAGCATTGTCCGGGCGCAAACGCAGGATACGTTTGGCCAATGCCCGGGCGATATGCGCTGGCGTCAGGTCGTTGATGGCCGGCAGCAGCCAGTCAGTATGCGGCATGCTCCATTCGCCCTTGTCGTCGAACTTGCCGACAATGCGTGGACGTACATCTTCGCGCCAGTTGTACAGTTCTTCCTTCAACTGGTATTCGATCAGATGGCGTTTTTCTTCGACCACGACGATTTCATCCAGGCCTTCGGCGAAATGGCGAACACCCTCGGCTTCAAGCGGCCAGACCATGCCGACCTTGTAGACACGCAGGCGAAGCTCTACCGCTTTCTCCGCATCAATGCCCAGCATGTTCAGCGCCTGGCAAACGTCCAGATAGGATTTGCCGGCGGTGATGATGCCGATGCTGGCCTGGGGCGAGTCCATGACCACATGGTCGATACGGTTGGCGCGAGCATAGGCCAGAGCGGCGTACAGCTTGTGCTCGAGCAGGCGTTGTTCCTGAGCCAGCGGCGGGTCTGGCCAGCGAATGTTGAGACCGCCCTCGGGTATCTCGAAGTCTGGAATGACTGATTTCACCCGCATGGGGTCTATGTCGACGATAGCGGCGCTTTCAACCGTGTCGGCCACTGCCTTGAGAGCGACCCAGCAACCGGAATAACGCGACATGGCCCAGCCATGGATACCGTAGTCGAGATATTCCTGTACGCCGGAAGGCGCCAGAACCGGCATCATCACCGCTTTGAAAATGTGTTCGGTCTGGTGTGGAAGCGAAGAGGAGCGAGCGCCATGGTCATCGCCGGCAACCGCCAGGACACCGCCGAACTGCGAGGTGCCCGCCGCGTTGGCATGACGGAAGACGTCGCCGGAGCGATCGACCCCTGGGCCCTTGCCGTACCACATGCCGAACACACCGTCGTAGGTGGCGCCTTCGAAGATGTTTACCTGCTGGGTGCCCCAGATGGAGGTCGCCGCGAGTTCTTCATTCACTCCCGGCTGAAAGTGGGTGTGATGATCCTTGAGGTGCGTGCGTGCACGCCAGAGCGCCTGATCCAGACCGCCAAGGGGGGAGCCGCGATAACCCGAGATAAAACCCGCGGTATTAAGCCCTGCGGCCAAGTCGCGCTGGCGTTGCATCAGTGGGAGGCGGACCAGCGCCTGGATCCCTGTCATCAATTGCAGACCGCTTTTCTGAGTATATTTATCATCAAGCGAGAGAGAGGTGCCCATGGCTAGTCGTTACCTGTCTTGTTCTGATTATGGGTACTGCGATATCTGGCAGTAGCGGATGGGCTGGAGTATATGAATGGGAGCTGGTATCGTAAATTTATAAAAATTGCTTACAGGTATCTGAAAAACAAATGTCAAACCGTGATGTGTCGATGCGTCAGTTACGCTATTTCGTCGCAGCGGCCGAGACTGGGCAGTTTTCCCAGGCGGCGGCGAAAGTGCATGTTTCCCAGTCGGCCATTACCACGGCGGTAATGCAGTTGGAGGAACATCTGGGCGTGAAGTTGTTCGAGAGGATGCCCTACGGCGTGAGTCTGACAGCCGAGGGCAACAAGTTCTTCCAGCATGCCCGGCACATTCTCGACACGTTGCAGGATGCGCTCAGCGAGCCGTTCTTTCTCAGTCATTCAATCAGTGGGGTGGTGCGAGTAGGCGCATCCTATACGGTACTCGGTTACTTTCTGCCCAATCTGCTGGCGCGCTTCAAACGCAGCTATCCCGATGTCGAAATAGACCTGATCGACATGGATCGGCCCAGTATCGAAACGGCGGTCCGTTCGGGTGTTCTGGACCTTGGTCTGACCGTGGTGTCCAACGCAACCAGCCTGCATGGGCTGGAAAGCAGCGTACTGATTCGCTCCCGCCGGCAGCTCTGGCTGGCGTCTACCCACCCGTTGATGCAGTCGACCTCCATCACGCTGAAAGATGTTGCCGATCACGCTTACATAATGCCCACGGTGGACGAGGGCGAGGCATCAGCATTGCGTTATTGGCAAAGCCAGGGATTGGAGCCCAGGGTTGCATTTCGGACGTCGTCCATGGAGTCATTGCGGGGGCTGGTTGCCCATGGTTTTGGGGTGACTATCCTGTCGGATATGCTGTATCGCGCCTGGTCGCTTGAAGGGCGAAAAATTGAAATCCGTCCCCTGACCGATGCCGTGCCGCCCATGGAACTGGGGCTGATCTGGGCCCAAGAGGCGGAGCTGAATGATTCCGCCAGCGCGTTCCAGCAGTTTCTCATACACGCTTGCGGCTCATGAGCCAATGTAGGTGGCTGCGTATACGCTGTCGGGAACGCTTTGACACAGGCGTCAGCTACTTGCAGCGTCTTCCCGGCGCTTGCGTATTGACTCGGCGAAATCACGCTTGAGCGTGGGGTAGTAAGCGATCTGTCCACCCATTCCGCCAGCGATGTCAATCGATGCTCCACTGATGAAGCTGGCATATTCACTGGCCAGGAACAGCGCCATGCCGGCGACGTCCTCAGGTCGGCCATAGCGACCGATGGGTACCACCTTCATGACCATTGCATCGAACTCTTCACGGCTCACACCTGGCCCCATTTCCCTGAAATGACGATCCCACTGGCCGGTGTCGATCCAGCCCATGTTCAGGGTATTGACCAGGATGTTGTCCTTGGGCAGAGACATTCCCAGTGAACGCGAGAGCGCTATACAGGAAGCGCGGTTGATCACCGATGGGATGCCTTCGGGAGTGGGGATGGTACCGGCAAGGGCGTTGATCTCGATAATGCGTCCCCAGCGCTGCTTGCGCATGAAGGGCACCACTGCCTGAACGAAGCGGAAATGACCCATTTGCAGCACATTGGCATGCTCAAGAATGTCTTCCGCGGTCAGGGTGTCCAGATTGCCGCCCTTGCCTTGACCAGCATTGTTTACCAATACATCCACGCCGCCCCAAGCCTGAGCAATCTCTGCCACGAAGGCTTGTACCGCAGCCGTATCGGTGACATCAACCGGGCGGGCGATAACTGCCGCTGCGCCGGCTTCAAGTTCCTGTCCGGTCTCCCTGATCGCCTCTTCGTTGCGAGCGCAGATAGCGACATGAGCCCCCTCTGCGGCGAAGGCTCTGGCAATTGCCCGGCCAATACCTCTTGAGGCCCCGGTCACGATGACGCGCTTACCGCTAAGATCAATATTCATACATTCTCCAAATTGATGGATGCCTGATGCCCAGTGCCTTCTCTGAGCGGCCCAAGCCGCAGCCCAGGCTCCTGGCGGATGAGTGCCCAGCCTTCATTAAACCGGGATGGACACAGAAAATAAAACATAATTTGAACAAAAGGCTATTTTATGTTTAATTTATACCTGAGCCGACCACAGAAAAAATGCTGAAGGCCTGGCCTAGTGCGCTTGCTGAAGAAATGGAAGCTGTTCGACGGGAACATATCAGCGGCTTTGATTTAAATCTGTATGTAGAACTTAAATCTTAATATGGAATTTTGAATAAGGTTCCGCTAGGATGGCAGCACGCTGAGCGGAACGTTATGGCCTTTGCCAACCGTACGAACGGTTAAATGTGCAGGCAGCGCTGCAGCGATACGCGGAAGGTTTTTCACAAGCCACTGAAAATAAAAACAAGGGAATACAGATGAACACTAAAATAAAATTTGGTCACATCACTCTGGCTCGCAGCGCCCTGGCTATCGCCGTCGTGGCGGCAACAACCGGTAGCGCATCGGCCATGCAGATCGATCTGGGTAACCCTGATATTCGCCTACGCTGGGACAATACGGTTCGCTACAACCTGGGCGTGCGTATGGAAAACCAGGACAGCAAGATCATGAACAACCCCAATTTCGACGAGTCGAGCGGCAAGTTCGACCGCGGTGACATCGTTACCAACCGTCTTGATATATTGACCGAGATAGACCTGTCCTATAAGTGGCATTTCGGCGCTCGCATTAGCGCCGCCGGTTGGTATGACGATGCCTACAGCGATCGTTCGGTCGAAAGCAACGTGCCGGGTTATTCAACCAGCTATGACCGTGATCGATACAGTTCAGAGGTGGAAAGGTACGTCTATGGCCCTTCCGGAGAGATTCTCGATGCGTTCGTCTGGGCCAACTTCGATCTGGGCAATACGCCGATCAACGTCAAGGTCGGTAAGCACACTCAATACTGGGGTGAAGGCCTGCTATTCGGTGCGCACGCGCTGTCCTATTCTCAGGCGCCGCTGGATGCAGTGAAGGCCTCGACCAGCCCTGGTATCGAGACTAAAGAGGTTTTTCTGCCTATTGGGCAGATCTCGGCCAAGGCGCAGGTGACTGACGCGCTGTCTATCTCCGGGCAGTACTACTATGAATGGGATCACACACGCTTTCCTTTTGGTGGCACCTATTTTGGCGCGGCCGACCCTTTCTTCGAGGGGCCTGATCGCCTGCCTGCCGCACCAGGTTTCGATCTGCGTCGCGCCGATTCCAAGTTTGGACGGGATTCGGCCAACTGGGGTGTGATGGCTCGTTACGACATTCAAAGCGCAGGGGCCACCATCGGTGCCTATTATCGAGAGTTCGATGATTATCAGGCTTGGTTGTCTCCGCAGATCGATATGGCATCGGGGCAGTACCGCCTAGTCTACCCGCGCAATGTCAAAGTCTACGCCCTTAGCTACGCTGGCAATATCGCTTCGGCGTCGATCGGTGCCGAGGTGTCCTACCGCAAAAATGGTGCGTTGAACGCGACGGGTGTGAGTACAGTGGATGACCAGGGCCCTCGCGGTGATACCTACCATATGGTAGTCAATGCGGTCTACGGTGTGCCACGCTACTGGTTGGCTAATAACTCCACACTGGTGGCTGAAGTGGCCTTCAGTCATCTGGACAAGGTCACCAAGCACGAGGAGTTGTTCAAGGGGCGGGGCTACAACGCTTGTACGGATCTGCGTACACCCGGCGTTCCGAACTCCGGCGGCAAGGAAGATGGCTGCTCTACACGCAACTATTCGGCAGTAGCCGTCAACTATACGCCCCAGTACCTGGCAATCCTTCCTTCCTGGGATCTGGATATTCCTCTTACCCTGAACTACGGCCTGTATGGCAATGCCGCCACTGCCGGTGGTGGTGCGGAAGGTGCGTTGGCCTGGTCGGTGGGCGCGAAGATGACCTATCAGCAACGCCATGAGTTCACCCTGCGTTATGCGGATGTCTCTGCACAGGAAAAGAACACGCTTAATGCCAATGGCGACAGAATGGTCAATGGTAACGGAAACGTAGGCGGCACCGACCGCGGCTGGCTATCGTTCACCTACCGAACCTCCTTTTAATAAACACAAGAACGGAGACGTTTTATGAAACTCCAACTCGCTTTAAGCATTGCTTTGAGTGGAATCTCGGCATACGCATTGGCTGCAGTATCCCCGGAGGAGGCTGCCGAGCTTGGCAAGTCTCTGACACTGGCTGGAGCCATTCAGGCGGGCAATGAAGCCGGGACTATTCCCGCCTTTGAAGGCGGCCTGCGTGAAGCTCCGGCGGACTTCAAGCCGGACAGTGGCTATTGGGCCAATCCGTTCAAGGATGAGCAGCCGCTGTTTCGTATCGATGCCAGTAACTATGAACAACATGCTGACAAGCTGAGTGCGGGGCAAATTGAGCTGCTGAAAAGGAATCCCGATTACTACATGGATGTTTTCCCCAGCCATCGGACAGCCGCTTTGCCTCAGGAGGTTTTGGACGCGACAGTGCGCAACGCAACCACCTGCAACACATTGAATGACGGTTTATCCCTGGATCCGGCTTGCCGTGGCGGTATTCCATTTCCGATTCCCAAAACCGGTCATGAGGTAATGTGGAACCAGCAGGTGCGGTACAACGACGGCAAGTACGGCACCACCACCTCGTCGTCCAACAGCTGGATCGTAGCCTCGAACGGGGCGGTGACCAAGGCATCGGAACAGGCCACTTTCGTGGAGCGTCCGTATTACCAGGCTCATGTGGCCGGGCGTGATCCGCAGATGTACACCCGAGTGTACTCGGTCACCAAGGAGCCTGCCCGTCGGGCGGGTGAGCTGACGGGATATATGGATTTTCTCGATCCCACCACCAGACCTCGGCGTGCCTGGAGCTATACCCCCGGTCAGCGTCGGGTAAAACTGGCTCCAGAGTTTGCCTATGACACACCCGTTGCCAGCATGGGGGGCATTGAGCTGTTCGATGAGCTTTTCATGTTCTCGGGCATGCAGGACCGGTTCGATTTCAGGCTGGTCGGCAAAAAGGAAATGTACATTCCCTACAACAACTATGAGCTGTATTTCGAGTGTGATCCGAAGGGACAGCTGATGAGGTCGCACCTCAATCCCGAGTGTGAGCGCTGGGAGTTGCATCGTGTCTGGGAGGTGGAGGCAACACTGAAACAAGGCCGCCGCCATGTCTACAGCAAGCGCACCTATTACCTGGATGAGGATACCTATGGTGCCGGCCTGTACGACGCCTGGGACCAGAACGGCCAGCTGTATCGTTCGATGATGCTGGGCGGGGTGCAGTTCTATGATCATGACATTCCCTACATCGTCAAGCATGTCATCTATGACTTCAACAGAGGCATGTATGGCCTGATCAACGATGCACTCAATGGCGGTTACCGGGTGCTCAGCTCGCCGCGCTCCGAGCGTGAAATGAACCCCGAGGCCATCGTTGCGCGAGAAAGCGTACGCTGAACGAAAAGCCTTGCGGCAGCGTTTCTCCAGGGATGGGAGCAACGCTGAGCCGCTGGCTGGGTAGTTCGAATGGCAACGCGCCTGGGAATACTGAGGATAAGAATAATGAACATATCCCGCCTGTTGAGCAGTTTTGCGCACAAGCGTTCTGTATGTACAGTGGCTGGCCTGGCAAGCATCATTGCCATGAGTACGTTCGCAGTATCCGCCAAGGACTCCTTGCGGGGTTTGCATGATCCACTGAAACAGCCTGCTGCGATTCAGGATCTGACCCGCTCGCAGCCTGTGATTGGTATCGCCCGGGCTGGTAGCCATCTGGTCAGTGTTGGCCTGCGTGGTTTGATCATGATCTCTGCTGACGGTGGCGAAAGCTGGAAGCAGGCCCCGAGTCCGGTTGCCAGTGATCTGATTCAGGTGCGCTTTCAGGATGAGCTCAATGGCTGGATTGTCGGGCACGATTCCGTGCTGCTGGCGACCACTGATGGTGGGCTGTCGTGGGAGCTGCGGCTGGATGGCCGCAGCCTGGTGACTCTGCTCAAGGAGCATTATTCGTCCGATATCGGCCTTGATGAGTTCGAGGCCGAAAGCATGTTGCGGGAAATAGACCTGGCGACCAGTACCTCGGCCGACCCCGATGTCATGGCTACCCCCTTCCTCGATGTCTTCGTCAATCAGAACGGCGAGGGCTTTCTGATCGGGGCATTTGGCATGTTGCTGCATACGACTGACAACGGCGCGACCTGGGAGCCTTGGATCGAGCGTAGCGAGAATGAGCGGCGCATGCATCTGTACGGCATCGATATGCACGACGACCAGGCCTATATCAGCGGTGAGCAGGGGTTGCTGATGCGTCTGGACCGCGAAGCTGAACGGTTCGTCCAGGTGGAAACACCCTATACGGGCACCTTCTTTGGCGTATATGCGCGCCGCGGTCTGCTATTGGCGTATGGCTTGAGAGGCAATCTGTATGTCAGCCGTGATGAAGGCGACAACTGGACACGAGTGGATACGCAGCAACAAACGACACTGGTGGATGCCCTGGAGGACGGTCCGAATCATCTGCTGCTGGTGAGCCAGCGGGGAGAGCTGATTCGGTTGGACAACCGTAGTCTGGAAACGACCCGCCTGGCTGTCCCTTTCACCGGTGAAGTGTACTCCTCGGTCAAACTGGACGGTTCCGGAGGGTTGGTTGTTACCCAGTTCTCAGGGGTTAGAAGAATCGATATCAACCAGTATCAATGAATAAAAATGACGTTATGTCCGGCATGCACTGGCGCCTGTTGAGCGCTGATGTAGCCTGACTCTTGGAGAGAAAGATGGTCGATCAGAACCCCAACGCTGGAATGCCCGTTGTGCGTGACGTCAAGGACTTCGATAAGAATTCGGGTGGCTTGTTCGAGCGTGTCATTTTCAGCCATCGGATGCTGGTACTCCTGAGTTGTCTTCTGGTAACGGTCGTACTGGGCATATTTGCCAGCAGACTGGAGGTCAATGCCAGTTTCGAGCGTATGATTCCGGTCAACAACCCCTATATCAAGAACTACCTGGCGTACAAGGATGAATTGCCCGGCCTTGGCAATACCATTCGCGTTGTGGTGTCGAACAAGGACGGGGATATATACGATCCTGAGTACCTGCAAACATTGCAGGAAGTGAATGACACTCTCTATCTCGTTCCTGGTATCGACAGATCGTGGATGCGCTCTTTGTGGATGCCGATCGTGCGGTGGCGGGAGGTCACGGAAGACGGCATCAGTGGCGGTGCCGTGATGCCATCTGATTATGACGGTAGTGCGGCAAGTATCGCCACGCTCAGGCGCAATGTGACTCGCGCCGGCCTGTCCGGTAGCCTGGTGGCCAACGATTCATCGTCGAGCATGATCGTTGCGCCACTACTGGAAAATAATCCGCAGACTGGTGGCCCGCTTGATTACAGCGATTTTTCACAGCAGCTTGAAGAGAAAATACGGTCGTTCGAGAGCGATCGGATAGGTATTCATATTGTAGGGTTCAGCAAGCTGGTGGGCGACCTGATCGAGGGGCTGCGGGTCGTCATGCTGTTCTTTGGCGTGTCGGTGGTAGTCGCGGCACTGTTCGTCTATCTATACACCCGTTGTATCCGTAGCACTCTGTTGCTGGTGGGTATCGCCGTTACCGGGGTGGTCTGGCTGCTTGGGCTGATGCAACTGCTCGGGTACGACCTCGACCCGTACTCCATCCTGGTTCCCTTTCTGATCTTTGCCATCGGCCTGTCGCATGGCACCCAGAAGATGAACGGTATTCTTCAGGACATCGGGCGTGGCACTCACAAGTATGTGGCGGCACGTTATACCTTCAGACGCCTGTTCCTGACCGGGCTGACAGCCTTGCTGACCAACGTGGTTGGTTTTGCGGTGCTGGCAATCATCGATATTCCAGTGATTCGAGATCTGGCGCTGACGACCAGTATCGGTGTGAGCGTCCTGATTTTCACCAAGCTCATTCTGATACCGGTGGCCCTGTCCTATATCGGTGTCAGCAAGAAAGCAGCCAGGATAGCCGTTGAGAAAGATAAGGCCGAGCAGCAGAACAAGAGCTGGCAGGGCCTGATGTGGAAGGGACTGGACCGTTTCACCCAACGTAAATGGGCAACGATTGCGGTGGTTACTTCCGTGCTGATAACCGCCATCAGCACCGTGGTGATGTTCGATCTGAAGATCGGTGACCTCGATCCAGGCGCGCCTGAACTGCGTCCCGATTCGCGGTACAACCTGGACAATGCTTTCATCACCTCGAACTACGGCCTGTCCAGCGACCAGTTTGCGGTGATCATGAAAACCGACGTCGACGGCTGCCGTTTCTATGGTCCGCTGCAGACGATGGACCAGTTGGCCTGGCAACTGCGCCAGACAGAGGGTGTGCAGACCACCAGTTCCCTGGCGGATTCGGTGCGCTTCATGACGTCGGGCATGGCCGAGGGTAGCGGAAAATGGCTGACGATCAGCCGTGATCAGGCGATCACCAATGCCTCGGTCGATGCGGCGATGATTTCGTCTCCCGGCATCACCAACCAGAATTGTTCCGTGACACCGTTGATCGCCTATCTGACCGATCACAAGGCTGACACACTTACTCGTGTGCTGGATGTGGTGGAAGAGTTTGCCGAGCAATACAACACTGGTCCGAATGCCGAGCAGCCAGTGGAATTTCTGCTGGCAGCAGGTAACGCCGGCATCGAGGCGGCAACCAATATCGAAGTACGCAAAGGCATCATCATCATGTACTTCGCGGTATATGGCGCAACGGCATTGCTCTGCCTCATTACCTTCCGCAGCATACGCGCCACCCTGATTGCACTTATTCCGTTGATCATGACCACCATTATCTGCAAGGCGCTGATGGTCTGGCTGGGTATCGGATTGAAAGTGGCGACCCTGCCGGTCATGGCGGTAGGTGTTGGCGTCGGGGTTGACTATGCGCTCTATCTGCTCAGCGTTCAGCTTGCCGTGCAGGCACGCGGCGAATCGCTGGCCGTGGCCTATCGTCGCTCGCTTGATTTCACCGGAAAGGTCGTCGCGTTGATTGGCCTGACCATGGCGGCCGGCGTCATCACCTGGGCCTGGTCACCGATCAAGTTCCAGGCGGACATGGGCATTCTGCTTACCTTCATGTTCCTGTGGAACATGCTCGGCGCCTTGATCCTGATTCCGGCACTGTCACATTTTCTGCTCAAGGAGACCGGGGGCAAGGTGCATGCCAACAAAGGCGATGGCGTCGACTCACCGGCCTTGATCAGCGATTCGGCCGCTGCCGCGTCGAACCGATACAGGAAAGAGGAACTGACCAGCACCCATTGAAGCGCCACCGGTATGCGGTGACGCTGACCAACCACAACGCAATAGTGCATTTGCTCCCATGCAAGAAATGGAGAAAACGATGTTTGAACTGCTGATGAGCGCCGACATGATGGTGCCGGATCCAGACGGGATGACCGAGCTGCTGGTGGACAAGCTGGGCATATACAAGCACGAGCGCTGGCGTCAGGCTTTTGATGACCATCCCTATATCGCCCACTTTCTGCGCGTGCACAAGTCCCTGGCCGTATCTCCGACCCGGGTCGAGCCGCAATGGCACCTGGATCGCCCCAATCCTGGCGATCCGATGTTTCATGACTTCCTTGAGAGTCTCAAGGAGTACCAGGGACGTCATCGGCCCATGCTCACGCATTCAATCGTTCTGGCCCTGAGTGGAGACAAGTTCGATGCGTTGGTTGGCAAGCTGATGCGTCGGCGCCTGCCTTTCCGGATGGCCCAGCGCACGCCGGATATGCCTTTTGACCGGCTGTGGCTGGGTGCAACACCGGAAAAGCCCTTCTACGATCCAGTGGTCGATGGTGGCTTGTGCATCGAAATCATGCCGATGGAGCCTCTGCAGATGCCAAGTGAGACCTTCGCGGTACCGGCTCCACAGCCTCGTGATTCCAAACCGGGCGACATGGTACGGGTATCGGCCCGGGGCTACCTGGTGCGTGACCTGAATGAAACCCTGCGGCGCTGTTCGACCAATCTTGACTGGGAGCCCAGTGGCCCGGTGGAACTGATAGAGAGCGAAGGCTATCGCCGTGCCCGCATGGGCTTTACGCTGGCCAACAGCGCCACGCTGGACATCATCGAGGCAACACGCTGGAACAGTGACGCTGGCCTGTATCTCAACAGCTGGGGCCCCGGACCCTACTACATCCGTATCGCCGTGAATGACCTGGCGGCCAAGGCTGAAGACCTGCGTGCACGCGGTACTAACTTCAGTTGGATAGAATCCAGCGACGCGGTAGGCGGCAAGGCGTTGATCAGGGTCGACCCATCCGAGCTCAATGGCCAGTTGTTCGAGTTCGAGGAGTGCTGAGATGAGTACCGAGGAAACCTTGCCGGAAGTCATCAATGATGCGGTGCAGGTGTATTGCGATGGGGCTGTGGGTTGGGTGGTGCTTACCCGCCCAGGCCAGATCAACGCCATCAACGATGCAATTCGTGTTGGCGTCCCACTGGCACTTGAAAGATTGGAGTTGAATAACGACATCCGCGCCATCGTGATCCGCGGTGACGGAGAGCGCGGATTCTGTGCGGGCGCGGATATCAAGGAGCGACGAGGCGTCGAAACCTCCTTGCAGGTTCGCAAACGCATGGAGAGCGCGCGCTGGATCGAGTCCCTTGATTCAGTCACCAAGCCGGTGATCGTCGCCATACACGGTTATTGCATGGGTGGCGGTCTGGAGTTGGCGCTGGCTTGCGATATCCGCTTTGCGTCACCGAATGCTGTTCTGGCGCTGCCTGAAACCGGCCTGGGGCTGATCCCCGGCGGCGGCGGCACACAACGTTTGAGCCGGGTGGTTGCGCCGGGATATGCGCTGGATCTACTGCTCAGTGGTGACCGTGTCAATGCCGAGAGGGCCAAGGAAATAGGCCTGGTGACCCGCGTTGCGGCGAGTGTCGACAGCTTGTTGGAAGAAGTGTCGGCACTGGCGCACCAGCTTGCTGGCAAGCCGCCCACCGCGTCGGCCTTCGTCAAGAAAGCTGCTCGTGCGGCACTCGAAATGGATCTGAAAAGCGGCCTGGGGCTCGAACTGGACCTGTTTTCACTGCTGGCTACCACCAAGGATGCCAAGGAGGCCGCCTTGGCTTTCAGTGAGCGTCGCGCCCCCCGCTTCACCGGTGAGTAATCTGGCGGATTGAAACAACAAAAAAGAGAGTGGAAGATGACAACGCAGAAGCTCAAGGATCGTGTTGCGATCATTACTGGATCAGGTGGTGGGCTGGGCGCTGAATGCGCCCGGGTGCTCGCTGAGCATGGCGCCAATATCGTGATTGTCGATATCAATGAACAGGCAGCGAGCAGTGTGGCGGCTGAAATCGAAGCCGGCGGCGTCCAGGCACTGGCCATCCGTACCGATGTGTCATCGGAAGAGGACGTCAAGGCGATGGTCGCTCAGGTCATGGCACGCTTTGGCCGGATTGACGTATTGCACAATAACGCTGCGGTACTGGACGTTGACCAGCGCCAGCGTGATCGAGATATCTGCAATCTCGACATGGACGCCTGGGATCGGGCCATAGCGGTGAATCTGCGGGGCGCGGTGCTGTGTTCCAAGCACGTCATTCCGGTCATGCTCAAGCAGGGCAAGGGGTCGGTGATTTTCGCCACCTCCGGCCTGGGCGCCCAGGGCGATCTATCGTTGACCGGCTACGCCACGTCCAAGGCGGCCTTGAACATGCTGCCGAAGCTGGTGGCGGCACAGTATGGCAAGCAGGGCGTGCGCGGCAATGCGGTGCAGATCGGCCTGGCGCCGGCTGAAAACGCGCATGCATCGATGCCCACCGAATTGCTCGATATTCTGCGTGACAATCACCTGACGCCGGAACTGGGCACGCCGCGCCAGATTGCTGATGTGGTGGCTTTTCTGGCCAGTGACGAGTCGTCCTTCGTGACCGGTACTACCCTGGTGGCGGACGGTGGCTTCGGCAGCCATACGCCGTCACTGGTGGCCATGCGGGCCTTCTTCGAACAGTCGGGGCGGGGTGGCATGTAGTTGTGATTGCCTGGCCAAGTTGGTTGTCTACTCGCCAGGCAACCTCTTTGCGGTTCAGGGCTGGCCCATGATGCTCGACAGGATGAAGTTGGTCGAGTGCTCGCGCCAGATGCGCATGCCTTCCTCCGAACGGGTATCGAAGCCGACCAGCGCGGACATGGTGTAGTGATTGGTAAAGCCGCCTGACATCAGCAAGGAGGCGCTTGCGAGGAACAGCCGGGCATCTATGCCGGGTTTGAACACGCCGGTATCGATACCCTGATCGAGAACGTCGGAAAACTTGGCGACCAGTGCCGGAGATTGACTGGTAAAACTGCTTGGCCTGCTCTCCTGGTCTTCATGGTAGCGGATGCCTTCAAGGGCCAGGGCGCCGAGCAGAGGGTCTTGCATATATTGGTCAAAACAGCAGTGCAGCAGTTTGCGCAGAGCATCGGCAGGAGCCAGCCCATCGATTTCCAGCGCAATCAGCTCGTTCATGATCAGTTGTGACGCATCATCGAGAACGGTGGAAAACAGCAACTCTTTCGAGCCGTAGTAGTGATAGACCAACTGCTTGGTGACACCGGCTTCCCGGGCGATATCTTCCACCCGTGCACCGGCCAGGCCTTTCAGGGCAAAGTTTTCCCGTGCAGCGGCCAGCAAACGGTTCAGTGTGTCGCGTTTATTCGGTTCCGGACGGGCTGACGGGGTATTCATATGGTTGTTCCGTCTTCTGATCTTGTTCTGGTGGTGCAACGGTTATCTGTTGCGTACAGCATAAAGTATTGCGCCGCCGCTGTAAGGGGCATGTGTCGATTGACCTTGGCATTTTCAACCGGTTACCTGGCATGCATACCGCGCGCCTGAGCCAGCAGTGGGGGTGAATAGTGGATATGGGTATTACCGGGCGCAAGGCGATCGTATGCGCCTCATCACGGGGTCTGGGCAAAGCCTGTGCGCTGGCACTGGCGAATGAGGGATGCGAGGTCGTGATCAACGGTCGCCATGCCGACACCCTGAGCGAGGTCGCCGAGGCTGTCTATCAGGCGACGGGCCTGCGTCCGGTTCAGGTGGTTGCCGACCTCAACAGCCATGTTGGTCGTGAGGCGTTGCTGGCGGCGTGCCCGGAGCCGGATATCCTGATCACCAATAATGGCGGGCCGGCGCCGGGGCGCCTTCAGGACTGGGATCTTGAGTGTTGGCAGAAAGCACTGGAAGCCAACATGCTGTCCGCCGTGTTGTTGATTCAGCAGGTCGTCAAGGGCATGCGGGGACGAGGCTTTGGCAGGATAGTGAATATCACCTCGGCAATGGTCAAGTCACCACGGTTGCCCATGGGGCTGTCAACCGCGGCTCGGGCAGGGCTGACCGCCTTCTCCAAGGCGCTGTCGGTGGAGGTGATACGCGACAACGTGACGATCAACAATCTGTTGCCCGAACGGATAGCGACCGACCGTCTGGCCTACATGACCGGGGAACTGGCCAGGCACAAGGGAATCAGCCTGGATGAGGCGCGTGCGGAAATGCTCAAACCGGTTCCGGCGCGACGCTTTGGTACGCCGGAGGAGTTTGCCGCGGCCTGCACCTTTCTGTGTTCGGCCCAGGCCGGTTATATCACCGGCCAGAATCTTCAGTTGGATGGCGGCGCCTACGCCGGTTTGATCTAGAGTTTGCTCCGCTCTTTCCAGTCCGGCGGCGGTTGTTCAGCGGGTGCGAAGTCCAGCTCGACCTCGACGTCGTTCGGGTCCCTGAAAAAAACCTGCCATGTCCGTATCTCGCCAGGCGCTCGGATGATCCGATAACGAATGGCGTGCTGATCGAGTTTGTCCAGGGTGGAAGAAAGCCCCTCGGCAGCAAAGGCCATGTGGTCGAGTACGCCACGGCGCGGATTCGGCATCTTGGCGACGAGGATGACATGCAGTACGGCGTGACCTTTCGAATAAAGCCATAACCCGTCTACCGGAAATGGAGGCCTGGGCCCCAGCTCCAACCCCAGCAAATCGACATAGAACTGTCTGGTTTGCTCAAGCTGATCAGTGACGATGGTGAAGTGGTCCATTCGAAGAATCATGGCCTTTCTCGGGTGGAAGAAGGGGAACGGACACCCATTAAAGTCGAGACGATCAATGGCGAGCAAGAGCAAAATATCTGTTTCAGGTATTGGCTTTTTGAATAGCTGATAAAGGTATTTATCGATTGCCATGCAATTGGCGGCAGGTATGCTGGGGTTATGAAAACTCAGTGCCAACAATAATAATCACTGAAGGTCAGAGCCATGTATTCAGTCAATTATCTTGAGTACGACCCCTCCAGTGCCGGTGAGTTTTTGACCGAGTCCCGGCTGGTGGACGAGGGGTTCGATATCCGTATTGAAAACGCCCACTGGTCGAATGCCGGTACTGCCGTGATCCAGCCTGAAAGCAGCTGCCTGTTGCGCCTGGCTTTACCCTCTGCGACTAGGTGCCGGAAGAGCTTTTCGGATAATAGGGGGCGCTTTTCCGGTCGGGATGGTGACTTCAAGCCCCTGGGGCAGGTGCTTTTCCTTCCGCGCGATACGGAGTTTCAGTTCTGCCATGGCGTATCAGAATACAAGGCCATGATTTGTCTGTTCGATCCAGCAGCTCTTGGCCCGCTGGTTGGGCTTCAATGGGACTGGGATGGTTGCCTGAACGACAGCATGCTCAACCTGCAAAGCGGTTATCTTCAGGCCTCCCTGCAACGTCTGGCGCAGGAGGTCGCTACACCGGGCTTTGCCAGTGAACTGCATACAGAGTGTCTGTTGACCGCCATCGCGCTGGACCTGCACAGACAGTTCCTGAAGCCAGCCGTTTCCCTTGCTGCTGCTGGCAAGTTGGGCCCGCAGCAACTGAGGCTGTTGCGTGAGATGCTGGAGGAGGGCGCCGAGGGAGGCAACTCGCTGAAGCAACTGGCGGATGCCTGCGATATGCCGGCAAGGCGGTTGTCCGAACAGTTCAAGAACACCACCGGGCTGACACTGCGCCAGTATGCGGCGCAGGCTCGTATACGCAAGGCAAAGTCGCTGCTGCTGAATCGCCATATGCTGATAAAGCAGGTGTCATATCAAACCGGCTTTCTGAATCCGGCCTCTTTCACAGCGGCGTTCCGTAAAGAGGTTGGTATGACACCCGAAGCGTTTCGCCAGCGGATGTCCCGGTAGGGTCTGGCGACATTTTTTGCAGCAACGCGACTTGCGAAGAAACGACAACAGCCCCTAGAAGGCTAAAGATGAACGATACCCCTGCAGTAAGGAAGGTCCCGCTCCTTCGCGGTCCGTTTCGCACCACGGATCAAGGTCAATGCCATCGCCCCAGCCCTGATCATGTTCAACGACGGCGACAGCCCCGCCT